>ERZ887851.130-NODE-130-length-72770-cov-9.078099_pt1 | contig 72770 bp, 79 predicted proteins | sample MGYA00521100_ERZ887851 | MGnify/ENA primary metagenome ERZ887851 (study PRJEB32303, sample SAMEA104408602) | aquatic metagenome | biome: Brackish water; feature: Pelagic; material: water | place: Baltic Sea | collected 2014-06-06T16:11:00 | depth 11,444 m ... | reverse complement strand
CAATGTCAATTTCTTCAGTATCAATTTTAGTAGTATCATCGTATTCTTCGGTATTGTCAAGTGGCTCAATTTCTTCCTCAGCTCCGGTTTCAAGCGCAGGATTTTCACCCAACTCGGCTTCAATTTTTTGCTCCAAATCAAGGGTAGAAAGCTGTATCAATTTCATCAGCTGAATTTGCTGAGGAGAAAGCTTCTGAGAGAGTTTTATTTGGAGCTGCTGTTTTAGCATGGATTCAAGTTAGGAATTAAAAAATCTTCAATTAATAAAATTTGCTTAAAATTCTGCATTTTGTGGTGTTCTTGGATATGGAATAACATCTCTAATATTGCTCATTCCGGTAGTGAAGAGCACCAAACGTTCAAAACCCAACCCAAAACCACTGTGGGGAACGGTTCCAAAGCGTCTTAAATCTAAATACCACCAAAGTTCTTTGGGGTCAATATGCATTTCTTCAATTCTTTTTTCCAACACGTCCAAACGTTCTTCTCGTTGTGAACCCCCAACAATTTCACCAATGCCGGGAAACAAGATATCCATGGCACGTACTGTTTTTCCATCTTCATTACGACGCATATAAAAAGCTTTGATCCCACTGGGATAGTCGTATAATATCACAGGACATTTAAAGTGTTTTTCAACCAAAAAGCGTTCGTGCTCGCTTTGAAGGTCAACGCCCCATTCGTCGACCGGGTATTTAAATTTTTTCTTTTTATTGGGTTTCGAGTTTTTCAAGATATCAATGGCCTCCGTATAACTGACCCTTTTAAATTTATTTTGAGTAACAAAATTGATTTTTTCCAACAAACCCATTTCACTGCGTTCCAATTGGGGCTTTGCTTGTTCCTCTTTGGCAAATCGATCATCCAAAAAAGCGAGGTCTTTTTCACACCGTTGTAACACTTTTTTCAAAACACTACTGATAAAATCTTCTGCCAAACTCATGTTGTCGTCCAAATCGTAAAAAGCCATCTCGGGTTCAATCATCCAAAATTCTGCCAAATGACGTGTAGTATTAGAATTTTCCGCTCGAAACGTCGGACCAAAAGTATAAACTTCTCCCAAGCCCATGGCATAAGTTTCCGCTTCTAATTGACCGGAAACGGTTAGGTTGGTTTCTTTTCCAAAAAAATCTTCTTTGTAGGCAATAGTTCCATCCTCATTTTTAGGAGGATTGGAAGGATTGAGCGTGGAAACCCGAAACATTTCCCCAGCGCCTTCGGCATCACTTCCGGTGATGATGGGGGTATGCACATGATAAAATCCTTTTTCTTGAAAAAATTCATGCACCGCAAAAGACAAGGCAGACCGGACTCGCATAACAGCAGAAAAGGTGGAGGTGCGAATTCGCAAATGCGCTTTCTCTCGCAAAAACTCCATACTGTGTTTTTTGGGCTGTATGGGATATTTCTCAGGATCGGATACTCCTAATAGTTCTATTTCAGTCACTTGCATCTCAAACTTTTGGCCACTTCCTTGACTCGCAACCAATTTCCCAACGATAGCTAAAGAGGCCCCGGTGGTGATTTGTTTTAGAAAAGTATCATCGAATTGGTCCATGTCCACCACACATTGGAGATTGTCTAGCGTAGAGCCGTCATTCAAGGCAATAAAGCGTTGGGCTCTGAACGTACGTACCCAGCCTTTTACACAAAAAGTTGCGTTGATTTTTAATTGTTGTTCTATTTCGCTGATTTTCGTCGCCTTCATCCTTTATTTTTAGCCCTACAAAGATAATTTATTTCGTAAAAAAGGCTAACAATAGCACTCCTACTTATTCATCAAGAATCTTGATCTTTGAAGGTTTGATCACTTTTTGATTACTGACCGTATCTTCTAGCGAGATAAGTAAGGAGGGAAGTAAGATTAAATTGGCCAACATCGCCATAAAAAGGGTTACGGCAACCAAGCCTCCCAAGGCCTGTGTGCCTCCAAAATTGGAGGTAAGAAAAACGGAGAAACCAAAAAACAGTACTACCGAAGTATAAAACATACTAATTCCGGTTTCTTTTAAAGCCGCATAAACGGCAGTTTTTATTTTCCAACCATTAGAAATCAACTCTTGCCGATATTTGGCTAAAAAGTGAATGGTGTCATCCACCGAAATTCCAAAGGCGATACTGAACACCAAGATGGTCGAGGGTTTTAGCGGAATTCCCGTAAAACCCATTACCCCAGCGGTGATGATGAGTGGAAGCAAATTTGGAATCAATGAAATAATAATCATCTTGAAAGAGCGAAACAAAAAGGCCATAAATAGCGCAATCAAAAGAACGGCTAAGGACAGTGACAAAATCAGGTTGTTGATCAAGTATTTGGTTCCTTTCAAGAAAATCAATGCCTTCCCGGTCAGGTCCACCGTATAGCGATCTTTGGGAAAAATCTTTTCAATATTTTGAATTAATGTTGCCTCTATCGCCTCCATACGGTCTGTCTTTACGTCTTTCATAAAGGTGGTGATGCGACCGTATTGCGCAGTGGAATCTACATAGCCTTCGAGGAGGTTGCCGGCTCCATTGGAATTACTTAAATAGGGGTAAATAAAACTATTTTCCTGACTGGTTGGGATGCTGAAATAGTTAGGATTGCCGTTATAATAGGCTTGTTTAGCAAACTTTACCAAGTTCACTACCGAAAGGGGAGGTGCCAGCTCGGGAATTTCTGCGATGCTCTCTTGCAACTTATTCATCCGTTGCAAGGTGGCGGGTTTTATCAAACCGTTTTCACGTTGAGTATCGATCAAAATTTCCAAAGGAACAATTCCGTTGAAGGTAGTGTCAAAGAATTGAATATCTTTATAAAATGGAGCAGAGTGGGGCATGTCCTCAATCATACTCCCCGATATTTGTATTTGATAAATCCCAATAATACCAAGAACCAAACCGAGTAAAGAAATGATATACACGTTGATTCTTTTATAACGCACCTTGCTTTCCATCCACGAAACAAAAAACATGATGCTTTTGTTTTTTAAATGCTTTAAATGCTTCTTTTTGGGGATGTGCATAAAACTATAGATGATGGGAATCAACAACAGCGATAAGAGGAAAACAGTAACGATATTGATCGAGGCCACCACCCCAAACTCTTTAAGGATTTGACTATTGGTCAAAATAAAAGTGGCAAAACCGGATGCAGTTGTCAAATTGGTCATCAAAGTGGCATTTCCAACTTTGGAAATCACCCGCTGTAAGGATTTTGCTTGATTCTTGTGCTTGTCTACTTCTTGCTGATACTTATTGATTAAAAAGATACAATTGGGAATTCCAATGACAATTATTAGCGGTGGAATAAGTGCTGTAAGAACCGTAATTTCATAGCCCATCCATCCCAAGACACCAAAAGCCCACATCACGCCTATCGTTACCACCGTTAGGGATATGAAGGTAGCTCTAAAGGAACGGAAAAAAAGAAAGAAAATGAGCGTGGTTACAAATGCAGCTCCCAACACAAAGAGTTGAATTTCATCAACGATGTTTTGTGCATTTAAGGTTCGGATGTAGGGCATGCCCGAAATTTTCACATCTTTTTGAAATTCCTTTTCAAAGGCTTCTATAGCAGGGACAAATTGATCAAAAATAAAATCTTTTCGCTTTGAGGTGTTTACAATTTCAGGATCCATATAAAGTATGGATCGGACGGTTTGGGATTCCTTATTTAGGATGAGATTTTCGTAAAAAGGAAGCTCCAAAAAAAGTTTTTGTTTAAATTTTAAAATCCCTTCAGCGTCTTCGACCTCACTCAGAGAAAGCGGATTTAGAGCCAACTTTTGCGCTTCCTCATCTTTGGTTAATTCCACGATATTTTCTGTAGACAGCACATAAGCAATCTCCGTAAAAGCTTCGAGCTCTTTATTGAGTTGGCGCCACGCATTTCTGACTGGAGGGGTAAAAAAAGCAGTGTCTTTTAAAGCAATGACCATTACATTGCCTTCTTCACCAAAGCGTTGAACAAAATCTTTATAGCGTAGGTTTTCCGGATGATTGTCGGGGAGAAGATTGGCTTCACTAAAGGTGAATTGCATGTATTTCCATTGGGTGCCCCAATAGCACGTCATCCCAATGATTCCCAATAATAGTATAATACGATTGCGAAGAATAATTCTTGCCACAAGGCCCCATATGTCCCAGTCTTTTTTCTTTTTCATCAAGGCCTTGTATGTTACATGCGATGCACTATACAGTTAAGATTTCTGCTTCTTTTTTGGTGAAAATAGTGTCGGTTAGCGCCACGTATTTGTCGGTTAGATTTTGAATGTCGATTTCGTAATTTTTTTGCAAATCCTCCGAAGCATCAGATTTTTTAATTTCTGAATTTGCCTCTTTTCGCGCCGCACGGATACTGACTTTGGCTTGTTCGGTTTCAGACTTAGCAATTTTTGCTAACTCTTTTCTTCGGTCCTCTGTCAGGGGTGGGATATTGATAATAATGGATTCTCCACTATTCATGGGATTAAAACCAAGATTCGCCACCTGTATGGCCTTTTCGATTTCCCCTATCATTTTCTTTTCCCAGGGTTGAATGACAAGGGTACGACCATCGGGGGCATTGATATTGGCCACCTGCGAAATGGGGGTGATACTCCCGTAATAATCCAATTTCACGGAAGACAACATCACAGGGTTGGCTTTTCCGGCTCGGATATTCAACATTTCTTTTTCCAAATGCGCAATGGCAAGTTCCATGTCTTCCTTTGCGGTATCAACAATAAAATCTAATTCTTCATTCATGACTTAACGAATTATAAATCAACACGAGTTCCTATTTTTTCACCTTTAACTACATTCAATAAATTCCCCTTGGTATTCATGTCAAAAACAATGATGGGCAATTTATTTTCTTGGCTTAATGTAAAAGCGGTGGTGTCCATAATTTTCAACCCTTTTTTAAGCACGTCATCAAAAGAAAGAGTATCAAATTTGACGGCTTCTTTATTTTTCTCTGGGTCGGAGGTATAGATGCCATCAACACGGGTGCCTTTCAAGATGACGTCGGCTTCAATTTCAATCGCTCTTAAAACAGCTGCTGAGTCGGTAGTAAAAAAAGGATTACCAGTTCCCGAACCAAAAATCACTACTCGCCCTTTTTCCAAGTGTCGCGTTGCTTTTCTCTTGATAAAAGGTTCCGCGATGGCTTCAATTTTAATAGCGGTTTGAAGTCTGGTAGGGACATCGTTGTTTTCAAGTGCCGATTGTAACGCCAATCCGTTAATCACGGTAGCCAACATCCCCATATAATCTGCTTGTACACGATCCATGCCTTTGCTAGATCCGGAAACACCTCTGAAAATATTCCCTCCTCCAATGACGATGGCAATCTCTACACCGGTATCAAAAACCTCTTTTATTTCTTTAGCATAATTGTTAATTTGCTCGGGATCAATGCCGTAGGTTTGATTTCCCATCAGGGCTTCACCACTTAGCTTCAGTAAAATGCGTTGGTATTTCATGGAAGAAAAATATTCCCCACAAATATAGAAATTAAAGAAGAATTAGTAAGGTGCAAGTTGAATTTATGTGTTGCTAATTGTGGCCTTTAGGCTTAAATCAATATTTTTTGCAGAATGCGTCAAGGCACCCAAAGAAATATAGTCGACCCCAGTTTCTGCCATGGCTACCAAATTGGCAGCGGTAATGTTGCCCGAGGCTTCGGTGGGTTTTCTTCCCGCAATCAGCTGTACTGCTTTTTGAAGTGTCTCAGGCTGGTGGTTGTCCAACAGAATTCGGGAGACACATGCAAAGGGAAGAGCTTCCAAAAGCTCTTTCTCGTTGCGAACTTCTACGATGACTTCTAAGTCTTTCTTTTGTTGCCGCAAATAGGTCGTTGTTCTTTCTAAGGCGCGGGTCATCCCTCCACAATAATCAACGTGGTTGTCTTTAATCATCAGAGCATCAAACAAACCGATGCGGTGATTTTTCCCCCCACCAATTGCTACGGCCCATTTTTCGGGATATCTAAAATTGGGAGTCGTTTTTCGGGTGTCTAAAAGTGTGCAAGAAGTATGAGCAATCATTTGGGTGTATGCATGGGTAAGGCTGGCAATACCACTCATTCGTTGCATACAGTTGAGGACAACTCGTTCTGTTGAAAGCAGCGCACGCGAACTCCCGGCTACGGTGAAAGCAATGGCTCCTTTTTTTACGGCAGTACCATCGGATATGTGCGTGGTAAAATTTAATGAAGGGTCGTAATATTCAAAAATAGCTTGTGCCAATTCCACCCCAGCAAGGATACAGTCTTCTTTTACAATCAGTTGAGCACTGTTTTTTGCGTCCTCATCAATGCATGACAAACTGGTTTCATCACCGCTTTGAATGTCTTCTTCCAAAGCATTTTTTATAAAATGCATAAAAGCATCACGATGTGTTTCGAAATAACTAGGATACATTGTCTTGATTGTAAAACACGCCTTTGTTGACTTTTAATAACTTGGCTTGTTTGATCAATAAGTGAGCAATACTAACCATATTTCTCAATTCGCTCAAGGCAAGTGTGAGTTTATTGTTGTTATAGAGTGTAATGACAGCATCGTAGATGCCAGCCATGACTTGATCGGCCTCCTCCAGACCCATATTGTCTTTAAAAATTCCAACTTTTTCGGTCATTACGCTTTGCAATTTTTTGCGTAACGTATCAATTTCCGAAATTTTTTCACTGCTGGTGTAGGGGTCTCCCATCCATTCTGGGATTTGCTCATAGAAGGCATCGTCGGGTAGTTTTTGTTGCAGCTCCTCCAGCGCAGCAAGTGCAGCACGATGGGAGTAGACCAAAGATTCCAGCAGCGAATTTGAGGCCAAACGATTAGCACCATGCAAGCCCGTAGCACTACACTCTCCAATGGCGTAAAGCCCTTTCAAACGTGATGCTCCGTGGTGATCTACCTTTATGCCACCACAAAAATAATGGGCTGCAGGAACAATGGGGATATAATCTTTTGGCAGATGAATACCAATACTGGCGCAGGTATCAAAAACGCTTGGAAATCGAGTTTCCCATTTTTCTATAGGAATTGGGCTTCCGTCTAAAAATACATGTTTGACTTTTGATTGTTGAATTTCTCTCTCAATGGCACGGGAAACGATATCGCGCGGTGCCAATTCGGCGCGAGAATCATATTTGGGCATAAATCGATCCCCTTCTGCATTTCGAAGTAGCCCTCCCGCTCCGCGTACCGCTTCCGTAATCAAAAAGGTGTGTCCATCGATTTTGGGCAGCAGTGCCGTGGGGTGAAACTGTACATACGGCAGCCCTTCCATATACACTTTTGCACGATAGGCAGCACCCAATCCATCGCCGGTGGCAATTTCAGGATTGGTGGTATGCGCATACAAATTGCCGGCACCGCCAGTGGAAAGTACCGTGATTTTTGCACTGATTTTAATAATCTCCTCTTGCGCTTTTGAAATTACATAGGCACCATAACAACGCTTAAAATTTGTCTTGGTATGGTGATCGGTGATCAAGTCAACCAAGGAATGATTTTCCAATAAACGAATATTGGGAAAGGTTCTGATTTTTGCAATCAGTGCGTCTTGTATTTGTTGCCCAGTACTGTCTTTGTAATGCACGATGCGTTTTTCCGAATGCCCTCCTTCTTTAGCCAAATGCAGGAGATTGTCTTGGGTGTCAAATTGTGTTCCCCAGCCGATCAACTCTTGCAAGCGTTCGTGTCCTTCTTCCACCACAAATTTAACCACTTCCGGATCGCAGGAGCCGTCGCCAGCAATCAAGGTGTCGTCGATGTGTTTTTGGTAGGAATCTATTTTAAAATTGGACACCACCGCAATCCCTCCTTGGGCGTAACGTGTATTTCCTTCCGACAAATCGGCTTTGGCAATAAGGACAATAGAGACTTCAGGGTTTTTTTGGGCGGTTTTGATCGCAAATGTTAAACCTGAGATTCCGGTACCAATAACAAGGATGTCTTTCACCATGTTTATCCGAGTGCAAGCATGCGTTCTATGGGCTGACGAGCGGAGGTCATGAGGGTTTCGTCCAACAAGATCTCGGGTTGTTCGTGGCGCATACAGTTATATAATTTCTCTAGCGTATTCAATTTCATATAGGCACATTCAGAGCAGGCACAGGTCTCATCTTCTACAGGAGCTGGAATAAATGTTTTTTCAGGACATTGCTTTTGCATTTCGTGTAAAATTCCCGCTTCGGTTGCAACAATATAGGTAGTAGCAGGGTCTTTTTGAACAAAATTGAGCAAACCCGAGGTGCTTCCAATATAGTGTGCCACTTCTAAAACGGGGGACTCACTTTCCGGATGCGCAATGAATTTGGCAGTGGGATTGGCTTTGGAGAGGGCTACAATTTTGTCGAACGAAAACGCTTCATGTACAATACAAGAGCCGTCCCAGAGCAACATCTCCCGTCCCGTTTCTTTCATCAAATAGCGACCCAGATTTCTATCGGGAGCAAAAATAATTTCTCGATCCATGGGAATGGAGTCGATGACTCTTTTGGCATTGCTAGAGGTGCAAACAATATCACTCAATGCTTTGATTTCCGCAGAGCAATTGATGTAGGTGACCACCACCGCATTGGGATGTTGTGCCTTAAATGCAGCAAAGTCTGCAGGAGGGCAGGAGTCGGCCAAAGAGCAACCCGCTTTCAGGTCGGGAAGCAAAACTTTTTTGGTAGGATTGATGATTTTGGCAGTTTCTGCCATAAAATGTACTCCCGCAAAAACAATAATTGCAGCATCTACTTTGGCAGCCATTTGCGCGAGGTACAGACTGTCCCCCAAATAATCGGCCAATTCTTGGATGGCTGCATCTTGATAATAGTGCGCCAAAAGCACTGCGTTTTTTTCTTTCTTCAATTGTTGAATAGCAGCAACAAGATCTACGTCCTTTGGGATGGGAGCATTGAGATAGCCCAATTTTTGTAGGTCTGTCAATTGCGTTGGATTCGTTTGCATGCTCATTTACGTTCTTAATTGTAAATTTACCAAATTAATTCTCCTTATACTGTGCTTGGGTCTGGTTTTCTTCGATTTCTAAATGAAAAGCATTGTCCACATGGTGTTCGCCTATGGCCGTTCTTCTCAATTGCGAAAGGTGGGCACCAGTATCCAGTGCTTTCCCAAAGTCATGCGCCAACGATCGAATATAGGTTCCTTTGCTACAGCGCACTCTAAAAGAAAGAATGGGTAATTCTATTGCGGTCATTTCAAAGGAGGCAATATGTACTTTTCTGGAGGCAATCTCAACGGTTTCTCCAGCACGAGCAATTTCATACAGGCGTCTGCCTTCTTTTTTAAGGGCAGAAAATAGTGGTGGTTTTTGATCAATTGTACCCGTAAATTGTTGGGCAACTTCCCTTATTTTTTCCGCGGTAATATGCTCGGTAGGAAAATATTGATCAATGGGAGTTTCCAAATCATAGGAAGGAGTACTGGCGCCTAAAACGAATTGACCGGTGTAGACTTTTTCTTGTCCTTGAAGCTGCTCTATGGATTTCGTCATTTTTCCCGTGCAAAGCAATAATAATCCAGTGGCCAAGGGATCCAAAGTTCCGGCATGACCCACTTTTAATTTTTTGATTTTACAATGATTTTGTAAATGCCAACGCACCTTATTGACCACTTGAAAAGAAGTCCAATGCAATGGTTTGTCGATGGCAATCAAATGCCCGTCTTGGAGTTGTTCCGCAGTAAAATTTTGATCAAATAAGTTCATAAAGAATCGCACTGAAACCCACCAGGGCGCAATAAAGGCTGAAGTATTTTAATTGACTTTTTTGAACGATTCGAATCATCCATTTACAGGCGATGATTCCGGTAACAAAAGCAGCGACAAATCCCAAAAGAAGGGGGAGAACGGCGGTGTTGCTACCTGCTGTATTTTCGGCATCCAAGATGCTTTTGGCCATACTTCCAAAAATTAAAGGAAGAACCATCAAAAATGAAAAGCGAGCGGCTTTGGTTCGGTCAATCCCCAAAAGTACGGCGGTGGCTATGGTAGCACCACTTCGCGAAATACCCGGAAGAATAGCGATTGCCTGAACAATTCCAATCAGCACAGCATTGTTGTAACCCACATCTTTGGAGGTTGCTTTGGCTCGATCCGCCCAAAAAAGCAGCCCTGCTGTGACCAACAAAAGGACTCCCACCAAAAGAATGTTTTCATCAAACAAGGCGGTGATTTTTTCTTCAAAAAAAAGACCGATAAAAACAGCAGGAATCATGGACAATATAATCTTTACTGCGAAAATCCAACTTTCGTTGATTTTTAATTGAAACAATCCTCCAAGGATGACTCCAATTTCTTTACGGAAGACCACCAAAGTACTCAATGCGGTGGCGGTATGCAGTGCTAAAGTTAAAAAGAGACTTTCCTCAGCCGAAGCGGTGGTGCCAAAAAGGGCTTTACCAATCTCCAAATGACCGCTGGACGAAATAGGCAAAAACTCTGTGATTCCCTGAATGATTCCTAAAACAAGCGACTCTAAATAATTCATTGAGATGATTTATCTCGGGTAAGTATTGAATAGACCGCCACGCCAAATCCCATTAAGACAAGTGTTGGAGACAATCGAATTCTTCTGAAGTTGAATATTTCGGGATTAAAAACAAGGGGGTCGTCGCTGCCTCCACCGGACATCAAAATAAATCCAACGGCAATCAAAAGAAAAGCAATAAATAAAAAGCGATAGTTGCGCTTTCCAAATAAAAATTGTTTTGAAGAAGATTTTGATTTCATGGGACAAAGATACGTTAATAAACAGCTTCTGTTTTAAGATTTAAATAGCGCTGGGTGGCAAAAAAGGTACTTAAACCCGTAATACCTAAACCCAACACAAAAATGCCTGCCAAAATGATCCCTATGCTCAAGGGGTCATTCAGCATTTCCAATTCGGGATAACGACGGTTTAATTCATAAAAAAGACCAGCCAAAAGAAGCGTGGCAAAAAGGGCACTCAACAAGCCCAATTTCAAATGTGTCCATATAAAAGGACGTCGAATAAACGCTTTGTTAGCCCCCACCAACTGCATGGTTTTGATAATAAATCGTTTTGAAAAAATTGAGAGTCGGATAGAGCTATTGATGAGCAAGAGGGCAATGACAACAAATAAAACAGCAATCACCAATAAGACCCATGATATTTTTTTGATGTTTTCATCCAACAAAGAGACCAAGGGTTGATCGTAAACAACTTCAGAAACAAAACCATTGGCTTCTAATTCTTCTTGCAGTTGGGTCAAGGTGCTTGCATTCACAAAAACGGCGTTGAAAGTAACGTCCAGCGAGTTAAGTAAGGGATTAAACCCTAAAAATTCGACAAAATCTTCGCCGATGTCTTGAGCGTATTTCGCTGCAGCGGTTTCTTTGGAGACGTACAAAACGGTTTTTGTTGCCGGATTGAGTTGTATCTTTTTTTGAAGCTGGGTAATTTCAATGTCTTTGGCAGCATCGTTAAAATAAACGGTCATTACGATTTGTTCTTTGAAGTGATCCGCTACTCGTTTGGTATTGAGCAGAAGTAAACCGAAAATACCCACAAGGAAGAGTACAAAAGTAATACTAAGAACCACCGAAATATATCCGGTTAGGAGTCTTCTTTTTTGATAGGTTTCTTGAAAATTGTTGGACACCGCTCTTTTTTTGTAAAATTAAAAAAGAATTTAAACTAGAGGGTCAATAAATTATTCTTTTACCATTCAATCATTAACCGTATTTTTGTGCCTTTCAAAAAAACATTAGACCACGTGGCTTACGAATTCAACAAAATCGAAAAAAAATGGCAAAATTATTGGGCAAAACACCAAACGTTTCGCGCCTCCAATAATTCCCAAAAGCCGAAGTATTATGTGTTGGATATGTTTCCCTATCCCTCTGGTGCTGGCTTGCATGTGGGGCACCCCTTGGGATATATTGCCAGTGATATTTTTTCTCGCTACAAACGCCACAAAGGATTTAATGTGTTACACCCTCAGGGTTATGATTCATTTGGGCTGCCTGCAGAACAATATGCCATACAAACAGGGCAACACCCGGCGACCACTACCCAAGAAAACATTGCCCGCTATCGTGAGCAATTGGATCAAATGGGTTTTTCTTTTGATTGGAGTCGAGAGGTTCGTACCTCAGAGCCCGATTTTTACAAATGGACACAATGGATCTTTTTATTGTTGTTTGACCATTATTATTGCAACACGGCCAACAAAGCCAAGCCCATTGCAGACCTGGTGCAGCAATTTGAAAAACAGGGAACCACGGATTTGGACGTAGTTGCCGATCCCAAGGCGATTTCCTTTACTGCAGGGGATTGGAATCAATTCAGCAGAGAGGAACAAGAAGAAATTTTATTGTCCTACCGATTGACCTATTTGGCCGATACGGAAGTCAACTGGTGTCCTGAGTTGCGAACCATCTTGGCCAACGACGAGATTGTCAATGGGGTTTCGGAGCGCGGTGGACATCCGGTTACCAAGAAAAAAATGAAACAATGGAGTATGCGTATTGGTGCCTATGCCGAACGTTTGCTACAAGGATTGGACAGCTTGGATTGGTCGGATTCCCTGAAAGAAATGCAACGCAACTGGATTGGAAAATCGATCGGTGCCAAAGTGTTCTTTAAAGTGGAAGGATTTGAAGAAACCATTGAAGTTTTTACAACCCGTCCCGACACACTTTTTGGGGTTACCTTTATGACGCTGGCACCGGAACTGGAGTTGGTTCAAAAGATTTGTAGTCCAGCTTGTCGAGACGAAGTAGCTGCCTATATTGAAACTACGCGTCAGCGTTCAACCCGGGATCGGATGGCAGATGTCAAAACCATAAGCGGTGCCTTCACAGGAGCCTATGCCTTGCATCCCTTTACTCAGGAACGGATTCCAATTTGGATTGGCGATTATGTCTTGGCGGATTATGGAACCGGAGCAGTTATGGCAGTTCCTTGTGGCGATCAACGCGATTATAATTTTGCGAAACATTTTAATTTACCGATTAAAAATATTTTTAAAGACGTAGATATCCGTCAAGAAGCTTTTGAAGATAAGGCCCATACGGTGATTGATAATTCTGATTTCTTAAATGGTCTTCCCTACAAAGAAGCTATGTCCACCGTAATTGCCGCCCTAGAAGAACAAGGCTGTGGAAGTGGAACAATAAATTATCGATTACGAGATGCCATTTTTAGTCGTCAACGCTATTGGGGTGAACCCATACCCGTTTATTATAAAAATGGACTACCCCAACCCCTAAACAAGGAACACTTGCCTTTGTTGTTGCCCGAAGTAGAAAAGTATTTACCTACACCGGAAGGAGCACCGCCCTTGGGCAATGCCACCACTTGGGCATGGGACACCAGCACATCTAGGGTGGTCAATAACGATTTGATCGACCATCAAACCGTGTTCCCTTTGGAATTGAACACCATGCCCGGATGGGCAGGAAGTTCTTGGTATTTCTATCGCTATATGGACGCGCGTAACACCGAAGCCATAGCCAGCCAAGAGGCGATGGCCTATTGGAAAGATGTGGATTTGTATTTGGGGGGTAGCGAACATGCTTCGGGGCATTTGTTGTATTCCCGTTTTTGGCAAAAGTTTTTGTTTGACCTTGGAATATTGCCCGTGGAGGAATATGCCAAAAAACTCATCAATCAAGGGATGATTTTGGGTTCTACGGCTTTTGTTTACAGACGTCCAGGTACAAATACATTTGTTTCCAAAAACTTAATCCAAGAGGGAGAAAATTTGGAACCGATTCGTATCGATGTGAGTTTGGTAAATCCCTCAGAGGAATTAGACATCGAAGGTTTACGGCAATGGCAGGCGGAATTTAAAACCGCCAAATTTGAATTGGAGGATGGCCAATATGTGGTGGGTCGAGAAGTGGAAAAAATGTCCAAGTCCAAATACAATGTTGTCAATCCGGATGCCATTTGTGAACAATACGGTGCCGATACGCTGCGGATGTATGAAATGTTTTTAGGCCCTTTGGAACAAGCCAAACCCTGGAATACGGCTGGAATTTCTGGAGTCCACAATTTTTTAAGAAAATTTTGGAAGCTTTTCTACATCGAAGAACAATGGCGGGTTGACGATCGTCCGGCCGATAAAAAAGCCTTAAAGGTTTTACACGAAACCATCAAAAAAATAGACCATGACATCAATGCTTTTGCGTTCAATACCTGCGTGAGCTCCTTTATGATCTGTGTCAACGAACTCACTTCCTTGGATTGTCATGCTCGAGAAGTTTTGGAACCGCTCACCGTTTTACTAGCTCCTTTTGCGCCGCACATTGCAGAAGAATTATGGGAGCAATTTGGACATGAGGGAAGTATAGAAACAGTGCCTTTTCCGATAGCTGATGAAAGTTTGATTGTGGAAGACACCAAAGTTTATCCGGTTTCTTTTAACGGAAAAATGAGATTTACACTGGAGTTGTCTGTTGCATTGGACAGTGATCAAATCAAAGCTGCGGTGCTTGAAGATTCAAGAACTACAGAGTATTTGGGAACAGCTGCACCCAAAAAATGGATCATTGTTCCTCAAAAAATAATCAATATCGTTTTCTAGCGTACCCCAAATGGGCAGAACCTTTTGCTTGTGTTGAGCCATTTTGAAATCACTTCGAGTATACGTAGGTGAAAAGAAAATTTTAAAAGTTTTTTATCCGTATTTAGGAATGCATTAATTTCGTAAAAAAACAAGATTATGGGATCCTACTACCTTATTGTTATTATCATCTCCGCCGCAAGTATGTGGGTGAGTGCTACGCTAAAGCGAAAATTCAAAAAATATTCAAAAGTACAATTGCAAAACGGCCTTTCTGGGAAGGAAATTGCCGAGCAAATGTTGCTCGATCACGGAATACAAAATGTCAAAGTAATTTCGGTCAAAGGGCAACTGAGCGATCATTACAATCCAAAAAACAGAACGGTCAATTTGAGCGAAGCGGTCTATGACCAACGCAATGCTGCAGCGGCAGCTGTGGCAGCCCATGAATGTGGCCATGCTGTTCAACATGCCAAGGGATACGAATGGTTACAGCTTCGTTCCACCCTAGTGCCTATGGTGAGCGTATCTTCCAATCTTTCCGTTTGGGTGATTGTTGGAGGGCTTATTTTGATGCAAACAGTTCCTTTGGGCTATACGGTAGCTTTGATTGGACTTTTTCTTTTTGGTTTGGGGACGCTCTTCAGCTTTATCACCCTTCCAGTAGAATACGACGCAAGTAATCGAGCTTTAGCTTGGTTGGAACGCAAAAGAATGGTCAATCGACAAGAATTGGAGGGGGCAAAAGACGCCTTGAAATGGGCTGCCCGTACCTATGTGGTGGCTGCCTTAGGTTCTTTGGCTACGCTAATCTATTTTGCATTGCGAGTTTCTGGATCCAGAAGATAATTTTAGACTTCTATTTGTCGGTGAATTTGTTGTTGCAGCGAGATAAAGGTTTCGGTGCGCGAGATGCCGTCGATGGATTGAATTTTTTGATTGAGCAAGTCCATCAAATGTTCATTATCGCTACACAAAATTTTGACAAAAATACTCCAATCTCCGGTGGTGTAATGACATTCAATCACTTCGGGAATGCTTCTCAATTGTTTAACGGCTTCGGGATTCCGCATGGCTTTATCCAAATAAATCCCAATAAAAGCAACGGTTTTATAACCTAGAATTTTAGGATTGATAATGATTTGCGAGCCAGAAATTACCTGGGCTTGTTCCAGCTTTTTTAGGCGCTGATGGACAGCGGCTCCGGAGATACCACAGGCTTTTGAAATCTCCAAAATTGAAGTTCGTGCATCTTGCATCAGCATCCGCAAAATGATTTTATCAATTCCGTCGATGGCGATTTTTTCTAAATTGACTTTCATTGAATAAAAATTAAAATATAATTCCTGATTCGATTAAAATTTATAAGTATAAATTCGAATTTATTTATATTTAATAAAGCAAATTACAACAAATGGAAAATAAAATGCGCGTTTTTGGAAGTCTATTTCTACTCTTGGGAGTGGCATTGGGAGCATTTGCAAGCCATGCTTTGGAAAACTTTGTCGCAGCGGAAGGAAAACAGGCTTTTGAAACGGCCGTCCGCTATTTGATTTATCACGGGCTTGGATTGCTTATACTCTCACTAATGCCCTATAAAAAGACCGCTGATCGTAAAACTGTTTTTTATTTACTTACCCTAGGAATCAGTCTTTTCTCGGGTAGTATCATGGTGTTGGTTTTTAAGGAAATGATTCCTTTTTCCATCCGTTGGATAGGACCTATAACTCCCATTGGAGGCACACTATTACTGGTGGGGTGGTTTTGGAATGTTCGAACTTTTCTAAAAAAATAGTCTTTTCAGACTAATTGTTTCCAAGGTCAGTGATGTATTTTTCAATCGCCATTGTCATTGATGGTGTCTCCGGTGTGGGTGCCTTGATGTCTATACGCAATTTAGCTTCATCGGCAGCCATGATGGTGGAATTTCCATAGACCGCGATGCGTGTTTCGTTTTGTTTAAAATCCGGAAAATTTTTAAATAAGGACTCAATCCCAGAAGGACTAAAAAACACTAAAATATCGTAATAAACATCTCGTAAGTCTGAAAGATCGCTCACTACAGTTTTATAAAGTTGAACTCTTTTCCAACTGCATTTCACATGGTCTAAAAAATCTGGAATTTCGGGTTTTAAAATATCCGAGGTAGGAAGGAGATAGTTTTCCTTATTAAATTTTTTAAAGACACTTTCTAAATCTCGGATGCTTTTTTCGCCCACATATATTTTGCGTTTGCGATAGACCACATATTTTTGAAGGTAATAGGCAACTGCCTCACTCTGACAAAAATATTTGGTAGTGTCCGGGACTTTGAATCGATTTTGCTCACAAATCCGAAAAAAATGATCTACCGCATTTCTGCTGGTAAGAATGATATTTTGGAAATTGCTGAAATCTATTTTCTGTTGTCGAACTTCCTTTGGAGAAAGTCCCTCAACGTGAATAAAGGGTTTAAAGTTAATTTGTAATTTGTGTTTTTCTTTTAAACGTGTATAGGGAGATCGCTCAGAAGAAGGCTCAGGTTGCGAAACCAAAATAGACTTCACTTTCATATAAATTTATATTACAATCGTGGTTCAATGATTATCAAATAAAACCATAACCATGGTGCTATTTTGATGGTACAAAGATAAAAAATTAAATACAATAAGTGATTACTATGGCTTACAAAATAGCGGATGTACAAGCGTAGGTGGAAGTAACACCATATCAGCAAGGGAAGACAAAAAAAGCTGATTAAAAGGGCAGTGGGATAGGGGTTGAAATAAAATACGATCAACGGAGGCAATGCAAAGATACAGGCTTGAAGTTGATAGGTGAAAGAACGAAAAAACACAGCCTTTAACTGTCCTTGTCGATCGATGGCTTGGACAATGAAATGAACGAAAAGAAACCGCAGCACGAGGAACAACAACAAGGTCAAAAAAACATAATAAAACTCAAACGCAAAAAAGGGGGGAGCTCCTTTAATCTGTAAAAATGTGTAGAGTGAAATGCTCAGCGTATTGATAATGATAAAAAAACTGGCACCATTAAAAATGGAAAAATAATTAAGATTCTTGTCAAGGGCGTGGTTGCCAAAATAAATGGTGTGATTAAAAAGCCGTAATAAATTTCTAAATCGCACACGATCATTAATTTGCATCAGTACTAGGGCAATCAAATTGAGTAGGTATAACAACGAAATCCAATCGTTTTGCTGTACTGCGCGAAAGTGCCATTGGTCCATAGATGCAAAAATAAACGAATAAACTTTTCAATGCGCACTTATAATGGGATTACATTCTTATTTTTATGCCTTGATATGAACACAACACTGGTTATCATACCCACCTTTAACGAAATAGAGAATATTTCGAATATTATTGAAAAAGTTTTTGATAAAACCGAAGACACATCGATTCTTGTGGTGGACGACAGTTCTCCCGATGGCACTGCAGCGGCGGTAAAGGATATGATGAAAAACTATCCCAACTGTCTTTTTATTGAGGAGCGCAGCATCAAAAACGGATTGGGACAAGCCTATGTTCATGGATTTCGCTGGGCTTTGGAAAAAGGATATGAATATATTTTTGAAATGGATGCTGATTTTTCTCACGATCCTATGGAAATTCCCATCATGCTTTCCCTGTTGAAAAAGGATTGTGATCTTGTTGTGGGATCACGCTATGTCAAAGGAATTAATGTTGTGAATTGGCCTTTGTCTAGAATTTTACTTTCTTATTTTGCCTCAGCCTATGTGCGTTGGATTACCCGTATGCCCATTAAGGATGCCACCGCGGGTTTTGTGGGTTACCGAAGTACTGTTTTGGCAGCCATCCCGTTGGAGGAGGTCAAGTTTGTGGGCTATGCCTTTCAGATTGAAATGAAATACAAAGCTTGGCTGAAAAATTTTAAATTATTGGAACACCCCATTATTTTCGTCAATCGTGAATTTGGGAAGTCCAAAATGGATGGAAAAATAATTTGGGAAGCACTTTTTGGAGTATTATATTTACGCATCCGAAAAAAAACTTACCTATGAAAACTTCATCGAAACTTCTCCTCCAAAATGGAATCATTGTCAATGAAGGGAAAGCGCGGCAAGGAGATATTTTAATCGAAAACAATCGTATCGTTAAAATTGCTTCAGCAATTCCGGTCAATCGTGCCGATGAAGTTTACAATGCCGCTGGGAAACATATTTTACCGGGTTGTATTGATGATCAAGTTCATTTTAGAGAACCCGGATTAACCCACAAGGCGTCCATAGCTTCAGAATCAAGAGCCGCTTTGGCGGGTGGGATTACTTCTTTTTTGGAAATGCCCAATACGCAACCCCAAACCACCACGGTGGAACTGTGGGAGGCTAAAAATCAAATAGCGGCGGCAACTTCTGCTGCCAATTATGGCTTTATGTTTGGGGGAACAAATGATAATTTAGATGAAATTTTAGCCCTTGATAGTAAGCGTGTTCCTGCTTTAAAACTGTTTTTGGGTTCCTCCACAGGAAATATGTTGGTGGACAATCCTGCCGTGTTGAGAAAGATATTTTCCAGCACCAAATTGGTCATTGCTGTTCACTGTGAAGACGAGCTGACCATAAAAGAAAATTTGGCTGCTGCCAAAGCAACCTACGGAGAAGTCATTCCTCCGGATCAGCATCCGATCATACGCTCGGAAACGGCTTGTTATTTGTCCTCTTCCAAGGCGGTGGCTTTGGCCAAAGAAACCGGGGCGCGGCTTCATGTTTTTCACCTCTCTACTGCTAAAGAATTAAAATTATTTAGCAATAAAATCCCACTAGCTGATAAAAAAATAACAGCCGAGGTCTGCGTCCATCATTTGAATTTTTCGGACAAAGATTATGCTTCAAAAGGAAATAGAATTAAATGGAATCCGGCCGTGAAAACCGAAGCGGATCAAAATGCATTGTGGGAAGCCTTCAATAATGATTTAATTGATGTTTTAGCCACCGATCATGCGCCTCATACCATGGAAGAAAAAGAACAACCCTATTTGCAAGCTCCTTCTGGAGGTCCTTTGGTGCAGCATGCCCTACCCGCTATGTTGACGGCTGTAAATCAAGGGAAAACTACATTGGAAAAATTAGTGGAAAAAGCAGCCCACAATCCCGCCATCCTTTTTGACATCAAAGATCGTGGGTTTATCAGAGAGGGTTATTATGCCGATTTGGTGGTGGTGGATATGCAACAACCGACCACGGTGAGTACTAACGATTTGTTGTACAAATGCGGATGGTCACCCTTTGAAGGAACTACTTTTTCAGCTGCGATTGAACGTACCCTCTTGAATGGTCATTGGGTGTATTGCGATGGAGAAGTTATTGATGTGAGCGTAGCGATGCCCTTGGAATTTGATAGAAATTAGAAAATGAAAAACACTGTTTTGAGTATCGGTTTATGCCTTCTTTTAAATGGGTGTTTTCCCAAAGGTATTGAAAAACCAGAGCATTTGATTAAAGCCTCAACCATGGAAAATATACTCTATGACATTGCCCTCTTCAATGCCATCAATTCCATGAATCAAAAGAAAGATATTTTTAAAAACTTGAACGGGAGAACCTATGTACAGCAAAAATATGGTGTGGATAGTCTTCAATTGATTCAAAGTGAAGCCTATTATGCAAGTTATCCTCGCATCTATATCCCCATGCATTATAAGGTCATCAAGCGGATTGAATTTTCACGCGACAGTATAGAATTGATGCTTACCAAAAATCCTAACTAGTTTTTTTGGGGATATTCCAAACCGATTTTTTGTATACTATCATCTATATCATGATAGTCAAACGGAATATGTTTTTGAATTTTTGAGCCGTCAAATTCTTGATTGCTGCAAAGGGTCTTGATAAATGTCAGATCGAGAAACGGTTTTTTGATATAAAAAAGACGGGCTATTTGATCTAAGACAAAAAGGAAATATAAATAAGTTTTATGCAAGGGGAAAGCGGGTGGTTTTTTACCTAAGCTGACAGCGATTTTAGTCAGCAATTCTTTTTGTGTTAGATTTTTTGCTACCAGAATAAACCGTTGATTCTGAATTTCCGATGCCATTAAGCGGATAAAAACGTCCACCACATCTTTTACGTCCACCACAGCAGCACTCCCCGTGGGGTAGAAAGCCAGTCCTTTGGCCACCCTATCAAAAAGCGCTGCACTGCTTCGATTCCAAAAGTGCGCACCCAAAATAACTCCGGGATTGATGATAATGACAGGCAACCCTTCCTGAGAGCCTCGCCAAACTTCCAATTCGGCACCGTGCTTGGAATAGGCGTAATCGGTGTGGGAGATTCCGTTGTTCCAAGGGTTTTCTTCATTGACTACGGAAAGGGTTTCTTCATCACCAATGGCTGCTATGGAGCTGACAAACCCAAATTTTTTCACTCCGTTTTTTAGGGCAGCATTCACCAGATTGGCAGTTCCTTGAATGTTGGTGTGCATCATTTTTTCTCGTTGAAAACGAGCAAAGGAGACTTTTGCCGCACAGTGATACACTTCCTGTACTCCCTGCATGAGTGCATCTATGGTGGACGCATCATTTACATCGGCACAGACCCATTGAATTTGTTCAAAAGCGTTGACACCATCAGCGGCGTGACTTTCAAAAAACGATTGTACTGATGCCAGTGTTGCTTCATGACGAAAAAGCGCAATAATTTTTTGGTTTTTTTGAGATAGTTTTAAGAGTATGTGAGCTCCTACTAATCCCGTACCCCCTGTAACTAATACCATAGGAACGAAAATACACTTTTTTAAAATTGATTTTCCCTTTCCATGGGATAAATCTATCTTTATGCACAAAAATAACTATGCCGATTAATTTTGTCCAAGAGCTTAGATGGAGAGGTTTGCTTCATGACATCACGCCCGAAACCGAAGAATACCTTCTAGAGCATTCCACTTCAGGCTATATTGGTTTCGATCCTACAGCAGATTCCCTACACATTGGAAGTCTTGTGCAGATTGTTATCCTGATGCACTTCCAAAATGCCGGTCATCGACCCATTGCATTGGTGGGAGGAGCCACCGGAATGATTGGAGATCCCTCGGGAAAATCGGATGAACGAAATTTATTGGATCAAGCCACTTTGGAACACAATTGTCGCGGGATACAATCTCAATTGGAACGTTTTTTACATTTTGATGCTCAAAAATCCAATGCGGCATTGCTGGTAAACAATTACGATTGGATGCAATCCTACACGCTGATTGATTTTTCCAGAGATATCGGAAAGCACATTACCGTCAACTATATGATGGCTAAGGATTCCGTTAAAAAACGCTTAAATGCGGAGGCTAAGGTAGGTATGTCCTTTACGGAATTCACCTATCAGTTGCTTCAGGGTTATGACTTTTTACATCTTTACAACACTTTGGATTGTAAGTTGCAAATGGGCGGAAGTGACCAATGGGGCAATATCACCACCGGAACGGAATTGATTCGAAGAAAAGCTGGAGGCAAAGCCTATGCCATCACTTGTCCCTTGATTACCAAAGCGGATGGTACTAAGTTTGGAAAATCAGAAGGCGGTAATGTATGGTTAGACAAAGAACGAACCTCGCCTTATAAATTTTATCAGTATTGGTTGAATACCTCCGATGAAGATGCCCTGAGATACATTAAAATATTCACCTTTCTCTCAGAAGAAAAAGTCAACGAACTCATAGCAGTCCATCAAGAAGAACCACACAGAAGAGTGCTTCAAAATGCCATAGCTGATGAGGTAACGGTATTGGTTCATGGGGTGGAGGAGTTGGAAAATGCAAAATCGGCATCACAGATTCTCTTCGGAAAAACCACGAGTGCAGCACTTCAGCAGTTGGACTCCAAAACCTTTTTAGAAATTTTTGAAGGGGTTCCCCAAGCGCAAATTGATCGCACTGAAATTTTGGAAGGGATGCCCATTATTGCCGCCTTGGCCGGAGCCACTCAATTCTTAGCTTCCAATGGTGAAGCGCGCAGAGCATTAAAGGAAAATGCTATTGCTGTCAACAAAACCAAAGTGGATGAAAATTATCAATTGGAGGAAAAGGACTTGATTGCCAATCAATATATTTTATTACAAAGAGGGAAGAAAAACTATTTTATTCTTCAAGTGACCTCATAGCACCAACAAATTGCATCCTCGGATTTCGGCAGCATCAAATCGACCCAAAATTTCAAAGCTGCCATCGGCGGCTTTTTTTCCTAAATCTTGCGTAGCGATGAATGCACAGGAATCTATGTTGGCCAGGTCAATTATGTTGATCCCCCCAACACGATGATCGGGCAGTAGGTCAAAGGGATCTTCCGTAGATCGAATAAATATTTTCATCCAGGGGGGACATTCAAAAACACCCCCGGAGCTGGAATAGGCCTGACTCAACAACTCGGTCATCCCGTATTCCGAGTGAATTTCAGAAACTCCAAAACTGTTTTTCAGTTTTTGGTGCAACTGTGTGCGAACCATTTCTTCTCCCCGACCTTTCATCCCTCCGGTTTCCATAATGAGTGTGTTGGACAAAGCCAAGGGGAATTTTTCCGCCATTTCCAACAAAGCAAAACTAACTCCTAAAAGCAGTGTTTTTTGCTTGCGGTCTTCCAGCCTTTTTAAAACCTCTGCCAAGGCTGCATAATTATTGAGGTAGAAGCCACTTTCCGAGTGTTGACTTTTTTCAATCAAAGTGGCGGCCATATGCACTAAAGACGAAGCTTCTCGCTCTAAATAGGAGGGTAATAGTGCCAAAACAACATAATCCTCAACAGCCCCATAGAACAGCTCAAAAGCTTTTTCAAAACTTTGGTGATAGGGTCTTAGTGAGCGAACAAAATGGCGCGAGGGAATTTGGCCGGTGGTACTGCTGGATAAAAAGATTTTCTCCGGGGGTTCTGAAAAGCAGCGAACCTCATGCGATTTAAAAAATTGTATGGGTAGGAAGGGAATTGCTTCGGCGGTTTGCACCTCCGAAGGCCCCCTGTTGATTAAATCACAGTAGGAACGATACACCGGATTGTGTTCGAACTGATAATGGAATAGTGCTAATGCCAAACAATCAAAATCTTCGGTCTGCGCGATCTTGTCAAAATCAGTAAAGGCTATCGGTTTCACCGGACAAAACTATCCAAAAAAAACGAGTTTAAGCTTACTGAACAATCAAACGTTGGGTGATCGACTCCCCAGATTGATTCAATCGCAACAAATAAATTCCCTTTTTTAAATCATTGAGTTCGATGGCGTCTTCTAAGGTGCTGATGTCGGCTACCTTTTCTCCAAAAACATTAAATATTTCAATATGCTTTGGAGTGTTGAAATTGCTCTGAAGATAGAGTTTTCCGGATTGAAAAGGGTTGGGAGAAATCTTTAAACTTAGCTTTTGTTGAGGCTTTGAAAAAGTTTCAGTAGAAGCCCCTGACCGCACAGAAATAGCTTTATATCCCGAAAGGGAAGCTACTAAGAAAACATAAAACAGAAATCGCGGGGCTTTCATAGCAAGTTTTATTTCTGTGTAAATATAATTAAAATTACATGGAACATAATCTTTTGGTAACATACCACCATTAATTTATTGTTAATTTTGTGAAGCTGCATTAAAGATGAAGAAAAAAGATATTAAGATTTTACTGGTGGATGATGAGCCCGACATCATTGAAATCATTCGTTACAACCTTTTGCAAGAAGGATATCAAGTTTTTTCAGCTTCCAATGGACTAGAAGCCATTGGCGTAGCCAAAAAAGAAAATCCACATTTGATTATTTTAGACATTATGATGCCCGAAATGGATGGGATAGAGGCTTGTCAGATAATTCGCTCAAATGTTCAATTTCAGGAAACTGTCATTATGTTTTTGACCGCTCGTGGAGAAGATTTTTCTTTAGTGGCGGGTTACGAGGCAGGTGCTGACGATTATGTGACCAAACCCATCAAACCCAAAGTTTTGTTGTCCAAGGTTAAGGGACTTTTACGACGCTTTGATAAAAAAGAGCTCATTGCACAACATCTGACCTTCGATACGCTTGTCATTGATCGAGAGGAATACTTGGTCTTTATTGATGGAGAACGTCTGTCACTTCCCAAAAAAGAGTTTGAATTGTTATATTTGTTGGCCTCCAAGCCCGAGAAAGTTTTTAAGCGTGAATATATTATGGAAACGGTTTGGGGAAACGATGTGGTGGTTGGAGACAGAACCATAGATGTACATATTCGAAAATTGAGAGAAAAAATTGGAGACAAATTTTTCAAAACCGTTAAAGGAGTTGGGTATAAATTCAAGGCTCCGGAATAAATCACTTTAGTGGCACGATTTAAAAATTACAAATCCAGTCTCTGGACATCATTATTCATTGTGATTTTTGCAATGCTACTGCAATGGAGCTATCATTTTATCTTCAATCCTGAAGTTTCGACGGAAATGGATTGGGGCTTTTTGATTTTCTTCTACTGCGGGTTATTTCTGTTTACTTTCTTTTTGCTTTACATTCGCATCGAACGCTTTATTCACAGCATTGTGAGTAATGTTTATCAGGATTTTTCGCCCACCGCTTTTACTTCTAAAAGTGATGTATTGAAGTCCGATGTAGAAACCATGACGCGAAGTTTGCACAAAATTGCTTCGGACAAAAAGTTAGAGATTCAACTCTTAAAGGATCAGGAAAACTATCGCCGGGAATTTATTGGAAATATTTCTCACGAATTAAAAACCCCATTATTCACTATCCAAGCTTATGTTTTAACCCTTTTGGACGGAGCTTTGGCGGATAAGAATGTTTCTGAAAAATATATAAAAAGAACAGCCAAAGGAGTGGAACGATTGATTTATATCGTGAATGACATGGATTTGATGAACAAGTTTGAGTCTGGGATACAAACCATCAACAAAAAACCCTTTAACCTTATAGAATTGATTCAAAATATTTTTGATTTATTGGAGATGAAGGCCACAAAAAGCAAAATCAAATTGGTTTTAGATAAGGCATATGACCAACCTATTTATGTGTATGCCGATGCCGATCGGATTCAACAAGTGATTTCGAATCTAATTATCAACTCCATAAAATACGGAACAGACAAAGGAACAACGGAGCTGAGTATTCAAGAGATTAATGCAAAAAAGATACTGTTGCGGGTGACCGACAACGGTGAGGGGATAGAAAAATCGCATTTGCCCCGCTTGTTTGAACGTTTTTATCGGGTGGATAAAACTCGAAATCGAGCGCAGGGAGGCTCTGGATTGGGCTTGGCAATTGTGAAACACATCATCGAAGCACACAATGAGAAAATCTTTGTGGAAAGTGAATTGGGTGTGGGGTCGGAGTTTTCATTCACACTCACCAAAGCGGATGCTCCTCCTCAGAAAATTACAAATTAAAATCATTAGTTTTGCCCCAAAAACCTGAAGGTGGGAAGTAAAAATAAATTAAAGCGTTTTAAGGAAAACGAAACTTTTTCCAATGTCATTCAGCCCGAACGTTCCACTTTGTTGGCCGAAGAATTCGCTTTTCGAGGGAATTGGCGCGACACTCATTTTAAAAATCAAGCTCCCATAGTATTGGAATTGGGCTGTGGAAAAGGAGAATATGCTGTGGGCTTGGCACAGCGAAATCCGGATAAAAACTTTATTGGGGTGGATATTAAAGGGGCTCGTTTTTGGCGAGGTGCCAAAACGGCGATTGCTGAGGAACTGAACAATGTCGCTTTTCTTCGCGCACAAATTGAATTGATCGATCTTTGTTTTGCACCTGGAGAAGTGGATGAAATTTGGATTACTTTTCCGGACCCGCAAATAAAATTCAAACGTCGCAAACATCGTTTGACACATCCCGCGTTTTTAAATCGTTATAAAAAAATCCTCAACCCTGAGGGGATTATTCATTTAAAAACCGACAGTGAATTTTTACACGGATATACGTTGGGGCTTCTAGAACAGCAAGGAAAAATCTTGTATTCCAATCATCACATTTATAAAAATCACGGGGCACCCCAGCAGGTTACTGAAATTAAAACTTTTTATGAGCAAATGTTTTTGGAAGTAGAAAAGCCCATAACCTATCTTCAATTTCAATGGTAAATGGAGACTCAAAAGCCCTCTTTTTTTGATCAAGTATATGCCGTAGTTCGGCAAATTCCAGAGGGAAGAATCACCTCTTATGGTGCCATTGCGCGCTATTTGGGAAGTCCTCAAAGTGCGCGTATGGTGGGTTGGGCAATGAACGCATCGCATTCGCAGCCAGACATACCGGCACATCGTGTGGTCAATCGGAAGGGACTCCTCACCGGCAAGCATCATTTTGGAGGCACACACCTCATGGAGCAGTTGTTGATGGAAGAAGGCGTTGCGATTCAAAACAATGCGGTGCTACATTTTGATCAACATTACTGGGATCCACAAAGTGAATTGCCCGCTTTATAATCCGAGTGAATCTTTTCTTTTTGGATAGTAAGCAGTATATTTGTTTTTTCTTATCCAAACATGAAAATCACTAAAGCAGCCGTCGAAAAAGCACTCACAACCCTCTCACTTCCGGGAGGTGGTTCCAACTTAATGGACAGTGGAGCCGTTCAAAATATCATGATTTTTGACGACCAAATTGATTTGGACTTGCAGTTGGACAATCCGAGTTTACAAGCCCGAAAAAAACTGGAAGTAAGTATTCTACAGACCTTACACCAACAGGTGTATGAAAAGGCAAAAATAAAAATTAATATTAAGGTAGTGGCGCCACCCAAAGCAGCACCCATTCGCGGGGCAGCCATCCCCGGTATTGATTCCGTTATTGCCATTTCTTCCGGAAAGGGGGGGGTGGGAAAATCTACGATCACGGCAAATATTGCCGTCACCTTGGCATCCATGGGATGTAAAGTGGGGGTTTTGGATGCCGATATCTACGGACCTTCCATTCCTACCATGTTTGACATGGAGGGCGCACGCCCCTTGTCGATTCAAGTGAATGGAAAGTCTATGATGGAACCCATTGAAAATTATGGAGTTAAAGTACTCTCGATAGGATTTTTTACACAACCCGATCAGGCGGTTGTTTGGCGGGGTCCCATGGCTGCAAAAGCTTTGAATCAAATGATTTTTGACGCAGCTTGGGGAGCGTTGGATTTTCTACTCATTGATTTGCCTCCTGGTACAGGAGATATTCATTTGAGTATTGTTCAATCCTTACCGCTCACTGGGGCAGTAGTAGTCAGTACGCCGCAAAATGTGGCATTGGCCGATGCCAAAAAAGGGATCGCTATGTTTCAACAAGACAGCATCAACGTTCCGGTTTTGGGGATCGTTGAAAACATGAGCTATTTTACTCCCGAAGAATTACCCGATCATAAATATTATATTTTTGGCAAGCAAGGGGCAGAACATTTAGCTGCCGACAAAAAGGTTCCTTTTTTAGGAGGTATTCCTCTGGTTCAAAGCATCCGCGAAGCTGCCGATGTGGGAAGACCCGCAGCCCTTCAAGAAAACACCGCCTTGTCCAATACCTTTATTGAAATCACCCAGCAATTAGTCACGGAAACCCTAAAACGCAATAACGAATTACCCCCTACTAAAGTGGTGGAAATCACTAATATGGTGGGGTGTGAAGCCATAAAGAAATAAGATGAACGAAAAAGAAATTACAGCTAAAGTTTTGGAAGCCCTTGAAGAAATCCGTCCCTTTTTGGCTTCGGATGGTGGTGATATTTCTTTGGTGAGCATAGAAGGTAATGTAGTGAATGTGCAACTACACGGTGCCTGTGTAGGATGCTCTGTAAATCAAATGACCTTAAAATCGGGCGTTGAAATGACCATCAAAAAATATGTGCCCCATATTGAGAAGGTGGTAAGTGTAGACACAACTTTACCATGATACAGACAGATTTAATTATTATTGGTGCCGGACCTACCGGACTATTTACTGTTTTTGAAGCAGGTCTATTGCAACTCAAATGTCATTTAATTGACTCACTCCCCATTCCCGGAGGGCAGTGTGCAGAAATTTATCCCAAAAAACCCATTTACGATATTCCTTCCCATCCTGAAATTTTAGCGGGAGATTTGGTGGATAAACTAATGGAGCAGATCAAACCCTTTCAACCCGGATTTACTCTGGGAGAACAAGCGGTTACCTTGGAAAAGACGGCAAATGAGCAGTTTGTTGTAACCACAGATAAAGGAACACAGCACCAAGCTCCGGTGGTCGTAATAGCGGGTGGTTTGGGGACTTTCGAACCTAGAAAACCCCCTTTAGATCGTTTGACGGAATTTGAAGGGAAAGGAGTAGAGTATATGATTAAAGATCCGCAATTCTTTAAAGATAAAAAGGTGGTCATCGCCGGTGGGGGAGATTCTGCACTGGATTGGACCATTTTTTTGGCGGAGCTTACAGCTTCTTTAACCCTGGTACACCGTCGCAATGAATTTAGAGGAGCTTTGGATTCGGTGGAAAAAGTGCAAGCCTTAAAAAATGCAGGAAGAATTCAGGTAAAAACCCCTTCCGATGTCATTGCACTGGAAGGAGCGCAACAGCTCGAATCGGTCACTATCCGGACAGGCGATCGGGATGAAAAAATTTCCACCGATTATTTTTTACCGCTTTTTGGATTGGCACCCAAACTGGGTCCCATAGCCCAATGGGGATTGGACATCGAAAAAAATGCCATCAAAGTGGACAATACGTTGGATTATCAAACCAATATTCCGGGGATCTATGCCGTTGGTGATGTCAACACCTATCCCGGAAAACTAAAACTGATTTTGTGTGGTTTTCACGAAGCCACGTTGATGTGTCAAAGTGCCTTTCAAAGGATTCATCCCAACAAACGCAACGTATTAAAATATACTACTGTGGGTGGTGTGGTCGGTTTTGACGGCACCCACAAGCAAGCGGAAAAAAGCACCGTAAAAGCCATTGAATAATATGGAAGAAATAAACATTATTGTTATTGACCGAGAAGGAACCCCAAAAGCATTAATTGCTCCAACCGATATGGGAATGAATTTGATGGAGATATGCAAGGCATATGAATTGCCCGTGGAAGGAACATGTGGAGGAATGGCTTTGTGTGCTTCTTGTCAATGTTATATTGAAAGTGAACACGATTTGGGAGAACGTTCGGAAGATGAAGAAGCCATGTTGGCGGAGGCTTTTCATGTGCAAGACAACAGTCGGTTGGGTTGCCAAATTCCAATGAAGCCTGAATTGAATGGATTAATTGTTAGATTGGCTCCGGAGGAATAAACGTCTATGAAAAATGAGAGGAAGTATTGCGCAATTTTTGATTTGGATGGCGTAATTGTTGACACAGCAAAGTATCATTATTTAGCTTGGAAAAAAATTGCGGCGACTTTTGGTCATGATTTAACAGAACAGGAGAACGAACAATTGAAAGGAGTGAGTCGGGTGGATTCGCTCCATCTTATTTTAGGTTTTGCCCAAACCCGTCTTGATGCCGAAGCCTTTGCGCACTGTTTAACACAAAAAAACGAAGATTATCTTCAGTTTATTACCACCGTAAATTCCAAAGATTTATTATCAGGAATCGCCGAAGCGTTGACGTTTTTGAAAGCACAAGGAATCCCTATCGCTTTGGGATCTGCCAGCAAAAATGCTCAAGTAATTTTAGATCAATTAGGGGTAACCTCTTATTTTGAGGTCATCGTCGATGGTAATAATGTCCAAAAAAGTAAGCCCGATCCGGAAGTATTTGTAAAGGGAAGCGAGGCTTTGGGAATTTCACCCCAACACTGTGTGGTTTTTGAAGATTCTACTGCAGGGATTCAGGCGGCTAAGGCTGCCGGAATGACCGCCATTGCTCTTGGCGACCCTTCCAATTTTGATCAACCAGATTATTGTTTTCCGGATTTCACCTATCTAAGCGAAGACGTACTCACCAAAATTTTTCATTTGTCATGAGCACACTCTATTTGAAGACTGACCCCTGGAAAATTATAGAAGAAGGCTTTGATCCCAATCACGTTAAGTCCTCGGAAAGCATTTTCAGTTTGGGTAATGGCGCTATGGGACAACGCGCCAATTTTGAAGAACACTATTCGGGTGAAACTTTTCAAGGCAGTTATATCGGTGGGGTCTATTATCCCGACAAAACTCGAGTAGGGTGGTGGAAAAACGGCTATCCCGAATATTTTGCCAAAGTTTTGAACGCACCCAATTGGATTGGTATAGATGTTCATGTCAATGGCATTCGTTTGGATTTAAACAATTGTTTAGAAATCCAAAATTTCCGAAGGGAGTTAGATATGAAAAACGGAGTCTATCACCGATCTTTTACCGTGCAATTGGAGAAAAACTGTGCCATTGAAGTCCATTCGACCCGATTTCTTTCCATGGTAACGGGGGCTTTGGGAGTCATTCAATATTCAATCAAGGCTTTGCAGGACAATACGACCCTTGAGTTTGATTCTTATATTGAGGGGCAAATTACCAATCAAGATTCCAACTGGAACGATCCCTTTTGGGAACATACCAATCAACACGCCTCAGCGGAAGGGTTGGCATTATTTTCACATACACTTAAGACGCATTTTAAAATTTGCACGTATGCGCATACTGAATTTGTAGATGCAAGGGGTGCGATTATAGCGGCTGAGTGCACCAGCGAGGAGCAGCGTTTAAGCCAAAAAGCCATCGTGACACTTCAGCAAGGAGAGATTGGCACGGCAACCAAATTTGGGGGCTATTTCCGTTGTGATAAGTCCTCCGAAAGCACTCCTTTATCGGAAGTAAAAGAACTGTTGGCAGCGGCACAGAACCAAGGTTTTGAGACAGTAAAGACGGCACATCAAGAGGTCTGGAGTGAGGTTTGGAAGCAATCGGACATCCTGATTGAAGGGGATGAAAAAGCCCAACAAGCCATTCGTTTTAATATTTTTCAACTCAACCAAACCTATAACGGAAAAGACCCCAAACTAAATATTGGTCCAAAAGGATTTACTGGAGAAAAATATGGCGGTAGTACCTATTGGGATACTGAAGCCTATTGCCTTCCCTTTTATATGGCCACCAAAGGTGCCGAAGTGGCTAGAAATTTATTGAAATACCGTTACGATCAATTGTATAAGGCTATTGAAAACGCAGAGAGGCTAGGCTTTTCAGGGGGAGCAGCTTTGTATCCAATGGTGACCATGAATGGGGAAGAATGCCACAACGAATGGGAAATTACCTTTGAAGAAATCCACCGCAATGGAGCCATTGCCTATGCCATATACAACTACGAAAGATTTACGGGTGACAAGACCTATCTTCCAGAAATGGGAATGGAAGTTTTGGTTGGGATTGCGCGGTTTTGGGCACAGCGGGTCAATTTTTCTGAGGCAAAAGGTTTGTATGTAATTTTGGGGGTTACGGGTCCCAATGAGTACGAAAACAATGTCAATAACAATTGGTACACCAACTATATAGCGCAATGGTGTCTTCTGTACACCACTGAAATGTGGGAGCGATTGCAAGTTGAAAATCAACAGGTTTTTAAAACACTAGCGTCCAAATTGAAGGTGCGTAAGGAGGAAGTACAATCTTGGCAATCCATAGCCAATCAGATGTATTTCCCAAAACATCCCGAAAAAGATTTATTCCTACAAAATGATGGGTTTTTGGACAAAGAATTACAAACAGTGGAGCAATTGCCTGCTGCGGATCGCCCCATCAATCAGCATTGGTCTTGGGATCGAATTTTACGGTCACCTTACATCAAACAAGCGGATGTTTTACAAGGTTTTTATTTTTTCCAAGAGCATTTTACAATGGAGGCACTCCAAACCCATTTTGATTATTACGAACCCTTTACCGTTCACGAATCTTCGTTATCGCCCTGTGTACATGCCATTTTAGCGGCGCGTCTGGAGAAAATGGAGCAGGCTTATGCTTTTTATTTAAGAACTGCCCGATTGGATTTGGACGATTACAACAAGGAAGTGGACGAGGGCTTGCACATCACAAGTATGGCCGGTACATGGATGAGTATCGTTGAAGGTTTTGGGGGGATGCAAATGAAAGATGGTGCCCTGCATTTCAGTCCAAAACTCCCCCAACAATGGAAGGCTTTTAGCTTTAAAATTCTCTATCGCAATGCGATCATTACGGTTCGCGTGGATCAAGCCGGAACTCGTATTCACAGTTCGGGAGCGACAACTTCCATTTTTTGTAATGGAGCGCCGATAACGGTTAATTCGGATGTGTAATGCGATGGATTTTTTCATTTATTTTTTTACCCCTTATTCTTATGAGTCAAGAGTTACGCATTGAACCGCCCTACTGGTGGGCTGGAATGCAATTGGACACGGTTCAAATCCTGTTGTATGAAAAAGATATTGCTCAATATGCCGTGGCATCTTCGGGAGGAAAAATATTGCAAACGATCAAGGTTGAAAATCCCAATTATCTTTTTGTGGAATTTGATTTTTCAGATTCAACACCGGGAACCTTTGATATACTGCTAGAAAAACCAGGTGCCCCGCCACGAAAAATTCCCTACACGCTTCTTGAACGAAAAAAGGGGAGTGCCGACCGAAAAAGTTTTGATGCCGCTGATGTGATTTATCTGCTCATGCCGGATCGTTTTGCCAATGGAAACAAAAAGAATGATACGGCGGTAGAAATGCTTGAAAAGTTGGATCGAGCGCAACAAGGCGGAAGGCATGGAGGAGACATCCAAGGAATCATTGAACATTTGGATTATATAGCAGCACTTGGGGCAACTGCTTTGTGGAGTACCCCGCTTTTGGAGGACAATGATCCCCAAGGATCATATCACACCTATGCCCAAAGTCATTCCTATCGCATCGACCCGCGTTTTGGAACGCATCAAGATTATGTGCGGCTTGGGGAGGCTTTACATGATCGATCGATGAAGTTAATTATGGATTATGTGACCAATCATTGGGGTTTGGAACACTGGATCATCCAAGATTTGCCCACCTCGGATTGGATTCATCAATTTGATGAATTTACGGGAACAAATCATCGAAAAGAGATTTTTTCAGATCCTTACGCCTCTCAAATTGATTACAAGACTCAGGTAGAAGGTTGGTTTGTTCCTTCCATGGCGGACGTCAACCTCAAGGCCCCTTTGGTGCTTCAATATGTAAAACAAAATGCAATTTGGTGGATAGAATCTGCCGGGATCGATGGCTTTAGAGTGGATACATACCCCTATAATGATCCCGAGGCTATGGTGGCTTGGGTCAGTGCGATTCGGGAGGAATATCCAAACTTCAATATCGTTGGTGAAGGTTGGATGCACGATACCGTTCATGTGGCCTATTGGCAAGAGGATAGTGCTATTGGTGCCTTAAGAGGATATAATTCCAAACTCCCAAGTGTGATGGATTTTCCATTACGAGATGTTTTGGTGCAGCTGTTTAACGAAAACAATTCGTATTGGGAGTTGGGGACAACCCGTTTGTACAAGCATTTTCAAAAAGACTTTTTGTATCCCAACATCCATAATGTGTTGATTTTTACAGAAAACCACGACACCGAACGAAGCAACGCCATTTATCCTGATTTTAAACAGTATCAACAATGGATGTCCGTTTTGATGACCATCCGCGGGATTCCTCAAATATATTACGGAACTGAAATTGGAATGCAGGGTGAAAAAGGAAGAGGGGATGGAGATATTCGTCGCGATTTTCCCGGGGGTTGGAGCGGAGATCAAAACAATGCCTTTACAGATTCTGGACGTACGGAAACGCAGCGACTTTATTTTAATTTTACACAAAAACTGTTGCAATGGCGAAAAAACAAAGCCGTGATTCATTTTGGAAAAATGTTGCATTATGTGCCTGAAAACGATGTTTATGTTTATTTTCGATATGATGAAACAGAACGCGTGATGGTGGTTGTCAACAACAACCTGGAGTCCCAAACCCTCCATACCTCTCGTTTTGAGGAAGGGTTAAACCAACTTAAGCGCGGTTTTGAGATCATCACAGAGCAGGAGTTCCTTTTGGAAAAGGAACTGACAATACCGGGACAAACCGTTTATATTATTGAATTATTTTAATCGCAAGACTATGAGAAATTTTATCTTTTTATTTGTTGCCCTTTATTTTTTAGGTTGCAAGAGTCCAGAAACCGAGGCGCGAAAGCCCATTCCCCAAACCACAGTTGCACCGACACCATTGGCGCCCATTTCTGAAGAAGTAATTGCTTCGGCGGTTTTGTATGAAGCCAATATTCGGCAATATTCCAACGAGGGTACTTTTAATGCTTTTGCAGCGGATTTACCTAAATTGAAAAAAATGGGGATAAAAATCTTATGGCTGATGCCCATCAATCCCATCTCTAAAAAGCGGAGTAAAGGACCCCTCGGAAGCTATTATGCCGTTTCGGATTACACCAAAGTCAATCCAGAGTTTGGAACTTTAGAAGACTTTAAAGCATTGGTGAATAAAGCGCATGAGTTGGGAATCTATGTTATTTTGGACTGGGTACCAGGGCATACGGGTTGGAGCCACCATTGGATAGAATCCAACGACGCTTATTATTTAAAAAATAGAAAAGGAGAAATTATTGATCCTGTGGATCCACAGACAGGACGATCCTATGGTTGGACCGATGTGGCCGATCTGAATTACGAAAATATGGAAATGCGTGAAGCCATGCGCAATGCGATGTTGTATTGGGTAAAAGAATGTGATATTGATGGCTATCGCATCGATCAAGCCTATGCTGTGCCGGTTCCGTTTTACGAAAAGACCTTTGCGGCTTTAAAAGAAGTCAAAGACATTTTTTTACTGGCGGAAACCGACATTTATCATCCGGGAGGCTTGCCCTTGGTGAGTCGCTTTGATGCCACCTACGATTGGCCGGGACACGGGCTGAGTAAGGAAGTGGCTAAGGGTAGAAAAAATGCCAATGATTTTCATCGCCATATGGAGCGCAGTCTCCGATTGTATGGGATGGAAAATATCCTCGTAAATTTTGTGGCCAATCACGATGAAAATTCTTGGAACGGAACCGTAAACGAAAGTTATGGTGCAGCGGGTAACGCTTTTATGGCCTTGGATTTTACGCTACCGGGAATGCCTTTAATTTACAGCGGTCAGGAATACGATCTTGATAAACGTCTTCAATTTTTTCAAAAAGATAGTTTTCCCAAAGTAGAAGGAGCCACCATGAAATTACTTCAACAATTGGGTGCTCTAAAGAATCATCATCCGGCATTGGCCAGTGGAAGTGAAGGGGGAACCTATACGAGAATACCTACAAGTAAAGATTATCAGGTTTTGGCTTTTGAGCGGATAAAAGACAAAGATACGTTGGTGGCGATTGTCAACTTGAGTAAAGACTATGCTCAGTTTACCATGCCTAAAAACGGGAAATACCGCAGGTATCAAGACATGAAAGCTGTCATCTTGTCGGAAAGTTATCAGTACGACATGAAACCTTGGGAGTTTTGGATATTAGTGGAATAAGCAGATGGTAAAGATTCAGCGCTTAGAAATGGCTCCTACGACTTTTCTTTTTTAACTTGTAATAAAAATGAAAACAGTATCCTTATTAATAGTAGTTGTTATGACGGCAATCAGTTGCGCCCCACCCACCCACCCACTCGTCATCGGTCATCGAGGTGCACGTGGGCATTTGACAGAAAACACTTTGCCTTCCATTGCCAAGGCTTTGGATTTGGGGGTGGACGGAATAGAAATTGATGTTTTTCGTTGCGCCTCGGGGGAATTGGTGGTTTTTCACGACCAGACTTTGGATCGTTTGACCAATACTACGGGATATATCGAGCAGTTGGATTTGGATTCCATTCAAAAAATAGAAGTGAAGGGGGGTTATATCATTCCCACTTTGGAGGAAGTATTAGATTTAATAGACGGGAAAGTACTATTAAACATCGAATTAAAAGGAGCTCAAACAGCAATAGCCACCAATGCTGTTTTACAAACCTATTTTGAAGCGGGAAAATGGTCTGCGGAGAAGGTTATTATTTCCAGTTTTAATTGGAAAGAATTGGAGGACTTTTATTCGGTTAATCAAGCAGTACCTATCGCTGTACTCACTGAGGATGACCCCTTGGATGCCATTCCCACGGCTCAATTACTTGCAGCAGAAGCCATCAATCCCGATTATAAATCCTTGACTGCTGAAATAGTGGATAAAATCCATCAAGCAAAGCTGAAGGTGTATACGTGGACCGTAAATCAACCGGAGGACATAGCAACTCTGCTCCGTTTTGGGGTAGATGCGATCATTACCGATTATCCGGAGCGTGTTCCCAGAAACTAAAAAAGCGACCCTTTTTGGAGTCGCTTTTGGTTGACAAATTAGTGCTCCTAAGCGGTTTTTGAAGAATGGGTTTTGCTGAAAACCCAACCGATGGAGGCGCCGGTGATTCCGTAATACAACAGAGCCCAGAGATTATCCACGATGGTGGCGGTAATATCCATCCATTGGGCGGTACCATACATGACCAATCCCATTCCAAAGCCAAACAGGACTCCAATCCAAACCCCAAATTTAAATCCGCTTCCTACGCCGTAATGGGAGGTATAACGTTTATAAATATTGGACATGGCAAAAGCAATAATGAGAGCCCCTAAAGTAATATAGACGGGATCCATTTGGGTATCCATTGCTGTTAAAGTATGCGCTTCAAAGAATGAAGCGGCAGCATATTCATAAAATACCCAACCGAGTAAATTCATGACAATTCCACCTACGAGGGTTCCTAAAAGGGTAGCTTTTGTAAACATAAGATAAGATTTGAGTTGGTCTAAGCTACTAAATATTAGCTAATTATCAATGCCTGGGACAAGAAAATTAATTCAAATACAAAATTGCGGCATTCAACAAAGTGGCAAAACTGACCCAAATCAAATAGGGGTAAAGTAAATAGGCCGATTTATGATCCACCAAACGAAACCAAAAAATACAGCGCTCAATCAATATCCACAAGATTGCGATAACGATCAATCCCAACAGTGGCGAATGCAAACCGAAGAAGACCAAAGACCACAAGCCGTTAAAAATTAATTGTGCGCCAAAATGATACAGGGCTGTTTTTCCCCAACGATGGTGTTTTCCATAAAACCAAACTCTTCCGGCCGCCCACCCCATTAAAACATAAAGCACGAGCCATACAGGCGCAAAAAGTTGATTGGGAGGCGAAAAAAAGGGTTTTTCCAAATCGGCATACCATTCCACCACAGCGATTCGAGTGACCATGCTGGACAACCATCCGATTCCCAAACAGAGTAGGACAAAGGAGACAATGGGAAGAATGCGATCTTTGGTTTTCATACTAAGGTAAATCTAATGTAAAATTTCGATTTCGCCATATCCTTTTTTATAAGATTGTTGAGGAATATCCTACCTTTGCCACTCATGAAACTGGAAGATTTTATATCAGCAGCCTCTTTTGAGTTGCACCAAGAAGTAACTTGGCAAGCCCCCAGCAATATTGCGTTGATCAAATATTGGGGGAAATATGGGGAACAACTTCCTAAAAATCCTTCTTTAAGTTTTACGCTGAATCAATGTGTGACCACCACTACCATCGATTGTCAGCCCAATTCAAGTGGAAGGTTGAGTTTTTCTTTTGAATTTGAAGGCCAGGCAGCACCGGAATTTCACCCCAAAATCGATCAGTTTTTCCAGCGAATTATACCTTTTCAACCCTGGTTAAAACAGCATCATTTAAATATAAAAAGCAGTAATTCCTTTCCGCACAGTAGTGGAATTGCCTCATCAGCCTCTGCCATGGCAGCCTTGTCCATTGGCTTGATGGATCTTGAGCGACAAGGGGGAGCCGCTATTTCGGAGAGCTATTTTTATCAGAAAGCCTCTTTTTTGGCTCGACTGGGTTCGGGCAGTGCTGCAAGAAGTGTTCAAGGACCTTTGTGTGTATGGGGGGAGACACCCTCCATTCCGGAGAGTTCAGATTTATTTGCGCATCCCATTTCGACATCGGTTCACCCCAGTTTTCAAGATTATCAGGATGCGGTATTGCTCATTGACAAGGGAACCAAAGTTGTTTCCAGTTCGCAAGGGCATGCCTTGATGGAAGGGCATCCGTTTGCGGAACGTCGTTTTGAGCAAGCGCATCAACAGTTAGCACTACTTAAACGCGCCATAGAAACGGGAGCGGTGGAGCAATTCATTCGTGTTGTGGAATCAGAAGCCCTCACGCTACACGCTATGATGATGACTTCGCAACCCTATTTTATTTTAATGCACCCCAATACACTTGCCGTGATCCATAAAGTGTGGGAATATAGAAAAGCAAATACGTCAGCGCTTTGTTTTACACTGGATGCCGGGGCGAATGTTCATTTACTCTATCCGAAAGCAGAAAAAGAAAAAGTCAATGATTTTATTGCTCGCGAGTTGAGCGTGTTTTGTCAATCCGGGCAATATATTTTGGACGAAGTTGGCAGTGGTGTCAAAAAAGTTTAAATTTGAAAACTATGAAAGGGGCATTGTTTTTTGCGAAAATCCTGTTGTTTGGTGAATATGGAATTATAAAGGATTCCAAAGGTCTCTCGATCCCCTACAATTTCTATCGCGGAGCACTCAAAATTCCGCAAGAAAAGTCAAAAGAGTACGAAAAATCACACAATCAACTCCAAGCTTTTGTCACCTATCTCAAAACGCTAGACTCCACGGTGGTCCAATTTGATTGGGTGCAATTACAAGCCGACCTCGACCAGCAAATGTATTTTGACAGCAGTATTCCCCAAGGCTATGGAGTGGGGAGTAGCGGGGCTTTGGTGGCATCCATATACGATCAGTATGCTACCCAAAAGATTACGGTGCTTGAAAACCTTACCAAAGAAAAGCTTCAACAACTCAAAACCATTTTTTCTCAAATGGAATCTTTTTTCCATGGAAAATCATCAGGGCTTGACCCCTTGAACAGTTATTTGAGTTTACCCATATTAATTCAGTCCCAAGAAGACATTCAAACCACGGGTATTCCTTCTCAAAATCCCGAAGGGAAAGGAGCCGTGTTTCTTTTGGACAGTGGTATTGTGGGCGAAACGGCTCCCATGGTTTCTATTTTTTTAGAGAATATGAAACAAGAAGCTTTCAGTACAATGATGCGGGAAGATTTTATCAAATATACCGACCTCTGTGTAGATGATTTCTTAAAAGGAAATATCAAATCCCTTTTTGGGAATATGAAAAAACTCTCCACTTTGGTGCTCAAAAACTTTCATCCGATGATTCCAAAAAATTTCCATGAATTGTGGAAAAAAGGAATTGAAACCAACGATTATTATCTCAAACTCTGTGGATCCGGCGGTGGAGGTTTTATTTTAGGTTTTGCCAAAGACTTTGAAAAAGCCAAAGCTTCGCTAAAGGAATATCCTTTGGAAGTGGTCTATCATTTTTAGAAGAGCGACATGCTTTTCAACAAAAAACATCAAAAAAATCTCCTTCGTTTAGTAAGTCTTTTTAGTGTCATAAGAGGATATAATATCATTGTCCTTGTTGCCGCATTATATCTCACGGCACGCTATATCTTGGCACCCGACCTTCGTTGGATGGACTTGTTGTTGGATGGCTCTTTTTTTTGTTTGGTGTTGGCCAGTGCGTTGACTTCTGCTTCCGGCTATATCATCAACAATTTTTTTGATGCTGCCAAAGATCAAATCAATCGACCTAGAAAATTTTTATTAGAACATTTGGTTTCTCAGCAGTCCCAATTGGTCTTATATCTTTTGCTCAACATGGCAGTCCTTTTTTTTGCCAGTGTAATTTCTTTCAAAGCCGTACTGCTTTTTTCCCTGTATATTTTTTCCATTTGGCTCTATAGTAGTTATATCAAAAGGTGGTTTTGGCTGAGTAATCTTTTTTCTGTGTTACTGACCATTTTGCCCTTTTGGATCATCACTTTTTATTTTAAAAACTTTGAAGTAAATATTTTTTACCATGCGTTGTATTTGTTTTTATTGTTGCTTATTCGCGACATTGTAAAGGATTTAGAAAATTTAAAAGGGGACATGATTCAGCAATACCAAACCCTTCCTTCGGTCTTCAGTGCCAAGCTTACCAAATGGATCATTACAACCATCATTGCCAGTTGTTTGATTCCCATCTATTTACTCCATCATTCTTCTGCGGGAGGAATGCAATTGTACTTCGATTTAAGTCTTCCTTTCTTGGCATTGCTTTTAGTGCTATTATGGCGTGCAAATGGACAAAAGATGTACCTTTGGCTCCACAATCTTTTAAAATTTTGGATTTTGGTAGGGGTGTTGTGTATCGCCTTTATGTACAAGCACGGTTTTTAAGAGCAAACAATCATTTAAATGGAAAAAAAGTACAGCACTTCTTATAATAAAAAAGTCCCCTATATAAAGGAATCCGAAACCATACGACTGAATAAATTTTTATCCAATTCGGGCTTGTGTTCCCGTCGGGAAGCCGATAGTCATATTGAAATGGGATTGGTTCAAGTCAATGGAAAGATCATTACCGAAATGGGATTTCAAGTCAAGCCCACCGATTTGGTGAAATTTGACGGACAGAAAATTGAACAAAATCCACCCATTTATTTGTTACTCAACAAGCCAAAAGGATTTATTGCCACAGCCCAAGGGGGGGTCATCAAAAAATCAGTTCAAGAATTAATTCGCGGAACGTTCCGCCAAAAAGTTCCCCCAGTGGGTGACATGGGTCGACCCATGACTGGTTTGCTGCTGTTGACCAACGATGCGGAATTGCGAAAAAAAATCAGTCAAGCCAAAGCATTGCGAATGATTTATAAGGTCATCTTGGATAAAAACATTGACACGGATTCATTGAAAAAGCTCAAAGAAGGTGTTCGTGTTTTTGATAAGGAATACAAAATTGCGGGAATCAGCCACATCGAAGGTAAATCGAAAAACGAAATTGGTGTAGAAGTGGACGGTTTGAACCCAGCGATTTTGGTAAAGCTTTTTGCGTCTGTAGACCGAAAAGTACTCCAAGTAGATCGAGTGGTGATTGGCGGATTGACCAAAAAAGAACTACCCAGAGGAACGTGGCGCAGACTGACGGTAAAAGAAGTGAGCTTTTTGAAAATGCTGCAATAGCGGTTTTTTAAACACCTCATATCCAAAGCAAGCGTATACTGGAAGATATTCTAGAAACAGCCATAGCGTTTGTTCTTCAAAGGCTTGTGCTCCATAAGCAGAATAGCTCCAAAAAACGGTAAAACTCCACAATATGGGATAAAGATATCCGGTCATGATTCCCAGTCCGACAAGTGTGATTACATACCAGGGATGCACTGTGGTGGCACTAAAAAAATAAATGCTCAACAGCCATAAGCTGCTTTTTAATACTTCATTTGCGGTCCTATTTTTTCTTAAAAAGCTAAAAACAAACACCCAACCTAGGGTGAGGAATGGCGTGAATTTTCCAAGGGTGCGGATGATGTTATAGCCTTTGATTTCATAGCCCAAAGCACGGACCATATAATAGAGACTTCCATTAAACTCAAAGCGATTGAACCACAATCGTAGGGTGACCATATAATTCTCAAGCATTTGTTTTTCCCAAAAAGGAAACCAAAGAAGGCCGCTAAAAAGCAGTATCCAAGCAGACATTTGTAAGCCTTTTTTCCAGCCAAGAAACTTAAAAAAAACAGGTAGTATCAGCAGCGGAAGGAGTTTGGCAGCAATGGCAAGACTCAGCATAGCACTTCCCCAAACAAGTTTGTTTTTAAAAATAAAATATGCCCCCATCAAAGTGAGTCCCAACATGATGCCTTCTGCATGTAGGTTGCCAAAAAGCTCAATGATTACTATAGGATTTAAGAAATACCAACCTATATATTGGGGACTTTTTCCCAATATTTTCAGCAAACGACTACCAAAAATAAACACCATTAAATCTCCTAATAAAATAAAAACACGCAACACATTTACCGAGCTAAGGAGATTGTCAAAATGCACTAAGGTTGCTGCTTTATAAATCCACTGACTGAGTGGAGGATAGTTGGAAAAATGTCCTTGGCTTAAACTTCCCATACCTTCAAAAAGGACTTGAGATTGTGGAAATTGGATCAATTCGATCAAGCGATTGGGGGTGTGGATGTAGGGATTGATGCCCATCCACTGTATATTTCCATCCCACAGAAAACGATAGAAATCTTGGGATAAATGCGGAAGACTCCACAAAAAAACCAGCCGTAATAACAGACCAAAAAGGAGTAGCATACGTAATCCGCTGAGATTTCGAAGAAGGAAATAGCAAAGCAAAAAAAGTCCGGAATAAACACTAAATAGCTCCAGCGTTTGACTCCGAACCAAGGTGTAGCTCAAAATTGAATAGGCGAATACGGATAAGAAAAGTCCAAAACCGACAAGTAATTTTTGGGTTCCCATATGCAATCATTTAAGCCCTTGATAGCTGACGTAGCCAAAACCAAAAGTGAGCATAAGGTAAAATGGGAAAAGCCCAAACAGATTGATCTCTCCCAAGAACACAGAGGCGATAAGTCCAAACAGGAAATAGCCCGTCAATAGCAGTTCGGCGATGGTGAACGCTGAAAAATTTTTGAGGAGGTATTTATTCTTCTTCCAATTTTTGAGCGTTTGTTCACTGAATTTTGGGGTGCGAATAAAAGGAGTTTTCTTGCCCCAATGCCCCTCCAAAATAGCTATCGTATTGTGGAAAGACAGTCCAATGGCAATGCTGTAAAAAAACAAAAAGCGTGGTATATATCGGAAAAAAGAACCCATCCCACCCCCATAAAATTTTTTGTGCACCACCCAATAACAGCTAAAAAAGATTAGTGTGCTGATGATGAATAAACCCAACAAGTTCAGATAAATCGAAAAGATAGGCCATTGCACTTTAATGAAAAGCAGCGGGACACTGAGCAGCGCCACTAAAAAAACAGCCAAAAACATGGAACTGTTGAGCAGGTGCATGGTGGCATTCCATTTGGTGCTGAGGGAGATATTTTTAGATTTTAAAACGTTTCGAATGGATTTTTGGAAATTTTCAGCACCGCCCTTATTCCATCGGAATTGTTGTGAACGCACGGCGCTGATCACCACGGGAAGTTCCGCAGGAGTAACCACATCTTCCAAATACACAAATTTCCACTTTTTTAGTTGTGCCCGATAGCTTAAATCTAAGTCTTCGGTTAGGGTGTCACCATTCCAATTGCCGGCATCAATGATGCAGCTTTTTCTCCAAACTCCAGCAGTACCGTTGAAGTTGATAAAGTGATTTTGCAAATTCCTTCCCACTTGTTCCAGGGTGAAATGTGTATCCAGCGCAAAAGCTTGTGCTTGGGTAAGGATGCTGTCAGAGCGGTTGAGATGTCCCCAGCGGGTTTGGATAAGCCCCACCTTGGGATCGTTAAAATGGGGAATGGTTTTCAGCAGCCAAGAAGGGTCCGGAAGAAAATCGGCATCGAAGATAGCGATGTATGTACCGGTGGCTGTTTTTAGTCCCTCTTTGAGGGCTCCTGCTTTAAATCCCACCCGATCCTTTCGTACGATATGATCGATAAGAATCCCGCTTTTTTTTAGGTCAGCCACGAGTTTTTGGGTAACGATCAAGGACTCATCGGTGGAATCATCCAAGACTTGAATTTGAAGCTTTTCTGGAGGATAATCCAGTTGAGCAATACAGTGCAACAGCCTTTCAACCACATACAGTTCATTGTATAAGGGCAGTTGAACAGTGACCGCAGGAAGTTGCTCTTTGTCAAGCTTGGGTAGTGGTTTTTTCTGGTTTTTTTGATAGCGTATATAATGCCGCAACATATTAAGATAGGTCAGGCTAAAAAGAAAAATGGCCAACAAACAAAAGGTGTACACCCCGATGATAAGGATTGCAAAAAAATCGATAAAACGGTCCGTTGTCATTTCCATTTTGAAAAATAAAAAGTTCCAATCCATCCTAAAATTTTATAACCCGCCATCAAAGTACCTATTAATGTTCCCGAAACTTTGGAAACACCAATGCGTTTTCGGTAGCGAACAGGGACTTCAAGATAAGGGATTTTTCTTCGCAATACTTTAAGTTGCATTTCTATGGTCCATCCATAGGTTTTGTCTTTCATCTCGAACGAATCCAGTACTTCCCAGCGTATGGCTCGGAACGGACCTAAATCGGTAAATCTGCTTTTGTAAAGCAAACGCATCAACCAACAAGCCAAACCATTGCCAAAAATCTGTTGGGGAGTTAGGGCGCCTTTTTCCCGCAGTACTGCCGTGCGGGCACCCACAACAAAATCTGCTTGTTGATTCAAAATGGGGGCAATGATAGTTGGTAAATCTTCGGGATAATCCGAAAAATCTCCATCGAGAAAAACGAGGATTTCGGGAGGGTTTTTTTGAAGTGAAGCGATTCCTTTCAAACAAGCGTGACCATAGCCTTTCTTCGCCTCTTTCAAAACGGTAGCTCCTGCAGCGGTTGCTTTTTGAAAAGTCTTGTCGGTGGAGCCATTGTCTACCACAATAACCTGGGCTTCCGAGGGAAGCGCACGAATGACCTTTTCAATGGATTGCGCCTCGTTAAAAACGGGAATAATAACGGCGATTTTCGGAGCATTTTTTAATTGCATCGATGAAAGATACGAAGGAATTAATGGGTGGATTAGAAATTTTAAAGTTTATTTCCCAGAGGGTAGGGGACATCGGTGATTCGATTTTCCATAGTATCGTTTTCAAGTTTTAAAACCCCTCTTGGACATACTGCCGAACAAACACCACAACCCACACAGGAAGAACGAACAATGTTTTCACCACGTTGGGCATAGGCACGAACGTCGATTCCCATTTCACAATACGTAGAACAATTGCCGCAGGAAATACATTGTCCTCCATTGGTGGTGGTGATTCTAAACCGAGACAATAAACGTTGTTGCATTCCTAACAAAGCTGCCATTGGGCAGCCAAAACGACACCAAACACGGCTCCCTAAAATAGGATAAAACCCAACGCCCAATACGCCCGAAAAGGCGGCTCCAATACCAAAGCCATACCATTGTTGAAATTTATAACTCGGAAAAAATAAGATGTGATCCTTGCCAGAGAAAAGGTGAACACTGAGAATTGCAATGATGATGATTCCGATACTCAACAAACCATAGCGAGCATCTTTATCAAAGCCATTGCGTTTCCAATAAAAGAGCGTAGCCATGATGAGGATTAAAAACACAACTACACCAATAATAAATTGTTCTTTAGTCATGAAACTTTGATTCGGATGCGCCGATAGAAAAGACCAAACGGTGGCAATGGTGGTGATAAAAACAAACACTAAAACGGCATGGATCATCCAACGTTCAAACTTCCAAACGCTTATTTTTTTACTGGACAATTGACGAAATGGATCCCCTGCAGTTTCTGCCAAAGCGCCACAGCCACAGACCCACGAGCAGTACCAACGCTTGCCGTAGAAATAGGTCAATATTGGCGAGATCACAAAAATAAGTGCCAAACCGAAAATCAGAAAAAACATTCCCAAATTTCCTCCATTCAAAAGATTGGTAAGGTGCCACTCATCTAAAAAATAATAATTTAATGGCCACATGTTTTTGAGGTCTTTAGCAAAATAATCGAGCTCGGGATTTAGCTTGCTTAGGAGCTCAGGAATCATAAATGCAAATCCAAATTGGAAAAACATAACCGATAGTGTGCGTATGATTTGATAACGATTGTGTCGGTATTTCCATATAAATTTTACACCAAAAAGTAAAATAGCAAAAGTGTACAAACTGCCATAAAGAAACCATTGAGTGGCAGGTTTTCCGTTTAACAAATAACTCAAAGGATCAAAAAGTTGAACCAGACCACTGCTTCCTTCCTGCGAATATCCCAACACCTCCGGGAACCAATAAATAGCAACATAAAAACCGGTGAGCACCAGGCCTAACAGCCATCCCCAATCACCTCTCGAACTGAGTGCATGAAACCATACTTGATTATTTTTAATTCCTGAAAGTTGGTTGCCATAGAGGGAGGCGAAATAAAACAAGCTGCCGGCAGCAATGAGGATCAGACTACTGCTGAGAAACAATTCCGGATTACTGTACTCAAAACCCAAAGCACTTAGCAGTAGCAGCAATCCTGTCAATCCAATAATAAGGCTGGTTTTTTTTAGGGAGAGAAAAGTCATATTGCGTTGAGTTTAGGTTTAAAATTGGGATAGAATTCAGGATCAAAAGCTGCCTCCGAGAAATGAGTAAGTACATAGTTCAAGGTTCTTTCCTCCTCCAACCAACGATCAAAAACGTGATGTCTAATTCGGGTGCCGAGGGCGAGAACGCCCAGCAATTTTTCGGAGACGGGATGGTAGCTAAATCGGAGGGAAACATTTGCTTTTTTGGGTTTCCAAAAGAATTGTGCTTCTTCCTCTGCATCAGGATGTGCGGAAACCATTCCATAGGTCTGGTATTCAATATCAAAAAATTTGGCCGAGTTAAACCAGTGCCCTGGCGTGTAGGGGGTTTTATTCCCCAAAAGGGTTTGCGCCAGCGTTTCTCCCATCATTCTTCCGGTGTACCAAACGGCTTCAATGGACCTTCTTTGAGGAAGCGGTTGGGTTTGTTCAGCACAGTCACCAATGGCGTAAATATCTTTGAGATTGGTCTCCAAATAGCAATTTACTTTTACACCGCGACCCAGTTCCAAGCCACTGTTTTTTATAAAATCTATATTGGGAGAAACACCCACCGTCAATCCCACCCATTGAGAGGGAATGCGATCGCCTTTTTTGGTTACTATCGTTTTGGCACGATCCCTTTCATCCCCTTCTATGGAATGTAATTCAGTGTTTAATTGTAAATCAATCCCATGTGCCAAAATATGTTGATTGATCATTTCAGATTCTTCTTTGGGAAGTATATGATCCCAAAAACTCTTTTCGCGAACAAGAAAATGCACTTTTTTTCCTCTGCTATGCAGCATTTCAGCCAATTCCACTCCAATCAAACCTCCTCCAACAATGGTAGCTTCTTTAATGCTGCTACTCCATTTTTCTAGTTGCTCGAGATCTTGTTTGTGGTATAAGCCTTGTACTGCTTTTAAGTCTTGACCCGGCCATCCAAAACGGTTGGGTTTGGAACCACAAGCGATGACCAATGTGTCATAGGAAATTTCAGTAGCGTCTTGGGTCAACAATAACTTCTTTTGCGTATCCACGCGAGTAATTCTTTTATGGATTAACTGAATATTGTTTTTTTTCCAAAAATCATTTTCATACGGTTGTGTGTCTTCAAAACGCATATGCCCCATGAAGACATACATGAGTGCTGTTCTAGAAAAAAAATAGGGCGTTTCCTCTGAAATAATACGAATGGGAATCGCTGATTTTTTACGAAGATGACGGGCAAGCGTAATTCCGGAAATACCATTTCCGATAATTACTACAGATTGTGGGGGAGTAGTTTTGCTCATCGAGCTAAATTACAATTTTTGAAAACAAAAAAAGTTAATTTATGAGGTCATAATGTTAAAAAGGTGTTTTAAGACGACTACTTCATCTTTTTTTTGAAGTAAAAGAACTCCTGCTTTTAATAAGAAAATTAATTCGTATATTGCTGTAACCAAATCAGTAATCGGATGCCCCTAAATCCTTGTTTCTTTTCTTTTTTTCGTAACCCAACATACGGGGGACATTTCCTTCTGACACAAATCCGTTTCAAGCATGAGTGAAAAAGCACTTTGGGTTCAAGTGTCCAGTCCCATCAATGCTAGTGCAGTAGCTATATGGAATGTACTCACACAACCAGAACTTACAGAAAAATACATGTACGATTGCCAATTGCATTCCGACTGGAAAATCGGCAGCAAAGCCGTTTGGAGAGCGAAATCCCCCAATGGTGGTTGGGTAGATCACGTGGAAGCGGTTGTTTTAAAAGTGGATCCCTACAAACATTTGGCTTTTGAAATACAACACAAATCCTCAGATAAAAACACCAAGGAAGTTTCGATTTTGCATTTTAACATTAACCCAATCTCGGAGGGGTCAGAATTACTAATTAGACAAGGCGATTTCGGCAAGATCAGTTTTGGAGAAGATAGTTATCACAAGTGCGAACAAGGATGGAATTATGTGTTACCGAAATTGATCCAAACCTGTAATCTTTTAAAAATAAAGTCAGATGCATTTAAAGAAAAGAATACGCATTAAAAAGAGTGTGTTTTTTTCGCAGGCTACGTCCCCCTTTTTACTATGAATTTCTATTGAATTGAAAATTAATTTTATAAAACCTAAAACCCGATCTTATGATCTACATTTTATCAATTTTATTTGCTGTATGCTGTTTTGTTATTCTTTTAAGAATATTGAAAGAATTTAGAGATGGCTTTGATTGGTTCTCAGGAGCACTTTATTTTATAATTTTCCTCGTCTCTTGTGGCTTGGTGTATATCCTGATTTTTGGACTGTATTATTTGGCTATTGGAGAGATCAATTAGCGTACCATACGTTGATAATAGGCACTCAAAAAATCGGGTCCTGCACCCCACCAATGACTGAAGTGAAGGATACCAAAATGAATAAGTAATCGCAGGATTCCATTTTCGTGAAACCTTCGGGCAGAAGTGGTGATTTTTCCTGACATGACCGCAAATTTTCCGTGTCGGTAGAGCTGACGGATAAAATGAATGTCTTCGCAAATCGTGTAGCGTTCATCAAAACCGGATAGTTTTTCAAAAAGTGTACGACGAACAAACAATGACTGGTCTCCACCGCGACATAACAAATGATTCCAGCGGCTTCCAGCTGCCGCACTGTCCAACAACCAATGTGAGGTCTCAAAACGCAATTGGAAGCAACCGGCATCAAATCCTTTACGATAGGCATTAGAAATACTCGCTTCAAAGTCTTTGGGCAGACGACTGTCAATATGCACAAAATAAATTAGGTCAGCTTGGGCATGCTGCGCACCGACATTCATTTGACAAGCACGCCCTTTTTTACTTCGGAAGACCTTACCACCCTTCCAATTTTGTAGCCATTCCCAGCTACCATCGGTGCTGCCTCCGTCCACAACAATAACTTCGTTTTGTTGCTGGGAAATCCGCGTTAAATGCTCAAAAAAATGGGGCAGATGTTCAATTTCATTAAGAACGGGAATAATAATGGATAGGGGCAAACTATTCGTTAAGGTTCCAGTCATAAGGTAAATAACTAATTTTTGGAGTATTAATTTCTTTGCCGGAATTGGTACGAATAAAATTCAACCGTTCGGATTTATTTCCAAAATCACTTCCAAACCATGAGAAAATTTTGGAAAGCTCGATATGATCCGGAGCAAGTATGTTTTTGGAAGTATCGCATAAAAATTCCTTTGAAGCTTTGCTGAGTTGCTCCTCCATTGTTTTTTCTTGATAGCTCTCATTGAGTAACTTGGGGCAAGACACCGAAGCGCAATTGATCGCAAAATGGATACGAGGTTCATCCATTTTACGCAAAATTTTATGTTCAATGTCTCCCAAAGTATAGGATTTTTCTCCGGCCGTAAAACATTTTGTATCCCATGGATCTTTGATGTCTTTGATGCTTTTTAAAGGATAATGATTTAAGATCAATTGAACCGTTAGCGCATTATAGGCATTAATCCAATAGGCAAGCGTTTGATTTTTGGACCAATGCTCTTTTGGGGGCATGCTTTCCAAAACAGTAATATAAGTGTCAAGCTTGCTTTTTTGTGTTTGCCAATCTTTATAATTGACATTTCCTTCCTCCGAAACATAAGTTTGGAGCATCTGATTCCAGGTAGCGTGAATGTTTTTCTGTGCATTTACGGAAAAACTTAAAAAAAGAACAAAAAGATAATAGGAAGTTTTCATAAGATGGGGTTTAATGGGGGTTAACAACAGCCTCCTCCGTCGTAGTGGAAGGTGGATTCAGAAATAAAAATATCGCTTCGTTGCAATGAAGCCAAAGCCAATGCCGTTTTGTCGCAAATCGAAATCGGCTGATTTTGTAATAAAATATGTCCTTTTTCATCATCCAAAAAATCTTTATCACCAAAATAAATCGCTGATTTACCGGTAAAAACACAGGGACCGTCCGCCGGCATGGGGTCTTTAATGGCACACACTTCAACACTTTCAATAAAAATTGTAGTATCGGTGGGATAATGTTTTGGATCTAGGATGCGATAGGGGCGCCGTGCTCTGATTTCTATAGTACCAAAGCCAACATCGGTCAACATTTTTACATATTCTTTCAGCGGGATAGAACCGGACAAACACAAGGCACGCAACCGATCGTCATTGCGCAGTGCTGCATTCATGGGTTGTTCACAAGTGGGATCACTCATTACCATTCGACCCTGTGGTTTCAAAACACGATACATTTCCTGTAGTGCCTTTTTGAGTTCTTCCATTTTAAAAATATTGAAGAGGCAATTTTGTGCTGCCACGTCAATACTATTGTCTGCTACGGGGAGGTGCAAAGCGTCTCCTTTTTTTAAATGCACAAAATCTTTTTGAAACCATTCATTTTGCGCTTCGGCTTCCACAAAATTCTCTTCGCAAGCAGCCAGCATTTCGTCCACTACATCAATTCCTACCACCCCGCCTTTTTGACGCGAAAAATAACTGAACTGCAACAGCTCCATTCCACCTCCAACACCCACATACAATATTTTTGGATGGTTTGTCAAATCCCGAGGATGAACGGTGCTGCCACAGCCGTAGTTCATTTCTTTCATTTTTACAGGGATATGTAAGCCTGGAAATTGCCAAATGGGCGTAGTGGTGCAACAGAGTCCAATATCAGGAGCTAAGGCGGCTTCTTTGTAGACATCTTTAGTAGTTTCAAGATAATGCATGGGCTGTTTTTTGGCGAAATATAGTTGAATTATAAACTTACCACAAAGGCTTTAACAATTTTTATAAAATCTTTTTCTCCTTTTTTTGCCATTTTCATGATCTCTGGAATATCAATTGGAGCAAGCGCATCCGGATTGCATTCGTCTGTAAGAACCGAAATAGCTAACACCCGAATTCCCAATTGGCGCGCAACGATAACCTCGGGTACAGTAGACATCCCCACCGCATCGGCACCAATAATTTTAAGATAACGATATTCCGCAGGAGTTTCCAATTGAGAACCAACTACGGCCACATAGACCCCTTGATAAAGTGTTACCTCATTTTGTTTCGCAATTTGTATCACTTTTTCTCTATACGATGCATCATAGGGTTGACTCATGTCCACAAACCGATCACCTAAGGTTTCTATATTTTTTATGGCTAAAGGAGATCCTCCTTGTAGGTTGATATGGTCATTAATCAACATCAACGCACCTTTTTTAAAGCTTAAATTGATGGCACCGGCAGCATTGCTAAGAATGAGCGTACCCCCTCCTAAAGCCCTAAAAACAAGAACCAAATACGTGATTTCAAAAAAATCATATCCTTCATACAAATGAAAACGCCCCTGAAAAACAAGTAGTGATTTGCCGTGCAAGTTTCCATAATGGAGCATTCCTTTATGAAATTCCTGTGTAGCGCGAGGGAAATGAGGAATGTCGCTGTAATCAATACTTTTTTTAATTTCCATTTGCGAAATCAAATCATAAAGACCGGTACCTAAAACAATTCCGGTGGACACAGCATCAATTCCTTCTTGTTTTAAAAAGGCAATACTTTTTTCAATCTTTTCGTTCATTAAAATGTTGATTCATTAAGTTTAACAGCTCGGGAAATTGCAGCAAATCGCTATAATGATCAATATCGTTTTTTTCCTCCAAAAAGGCAACAGAATAATCCTTTAAATCATTGATGGTGTCCCGAAATACAGTGGCTGCTCCCCATTTTTTTTGTTTAAAAAGGGAAGGAAGAAGCGTTTTGCAACCCAGTAAGTAATATCCGCCATCTTGTGCTGGACCTAACACTACTTCGAAAGAATCCAAAGATTCAAAGGCTTGATCAAGGAGTTGTGCATTTAGCTCCCAAAGATCCGTCCCGATAATGACGATTTTTGTATATCCTTTTGCAAAACCCCACGCAAAGGCATGTTCCATTCGAGCACCTAAGTCTTTCCCTTGTTGCTGAATTTTTGGATAACGCATAAACGACGACCCGAAAAGATTGGGGGCTTCACCGTAGAAAAAAATCAAAACATCATGGGTAAGACATTCCAATACCGTTGAAGTTTTCTTCAATAATTGCTGATAAACCCAAAGTGCTTTTTCATCACCCACAGTTTTTGCCAAGCGTGTTTTCAGACTACCAAGGACGGGTGTTTTTGCAAAAACCAAAACGAGGGACTTCATTGGAGGTGCCGTTTTCGTTTACGATTTAGGATATAGTTTGTAACAGCAGCTTTGCTGGTGTGCCAATTTTCACCCTCTTTATGGGCGTCAATTTTGCCTTGTCGTGCCAACAAACTGATATATTCCTGACCATAGGGAAAGTCGGGTTCTTTTACAAGGTTGGAAATTTCCATGTATTCTTCCTCGGCATCCGGTAAAATACTGAGATAGATGTTTAGGCTGCGTTCGAGTGCCTGTGCCATCAACAGCATCAATTTTTGGTAATTGCCTTGATTGGCACTATTCAGGGCAGTATAGTATTTTTTCCGATCCTGTCTGAGGATGATAGCCGGGGGAAAGCCTGCCCGGATGAGGATAAGGTTCATTGCCAATCGAGCCGTTCTTCCATTGCCGTCAAAAAAGGGGTGTATCCAAACCATTTGATGGTGAAAAAAAGCAGCCATCTCGATGGGATTTAGACCCATGGGATTGTGATTGACAGTTGCCATCAAATCATCCAACAAATCGATATAACGATTCGATTCTACTTCTCCCTTCAACAGCATGATACTTTGAACTCCATTGATAGCATTAAAAATAAAATGAGGATTCATTTGTGCGCGAAGTGATCGAGATTCCAATTCAGCAATTTTACTTTTATAGCTCGTTTTAACCTTCTTGGTGTTTTTTTGGAAAAACAAAAAGAACGCTATAACGATGACGTTTGAGATGATCAGCGGGATATAATCAACGAAAAAAGGATAAAATTCTTTCATTCAAACGAATTAAGAAACTATGATTAATACAAGTAAAGGTACTTTGTAGAGATTAAGGGTCGGCGATTTTTAAAAATATTGTTAAAACAATGCTTATTTAATAAAATCATTGTAATTTCTGACCTCTAAAATATAAAAAATATCCCATTGAAAAAAACCTATTACGATCCCGCTGATTTAAAACAATTTAAAAACATCACCGATTGGTCTCCCGAACTGGGAGAAAAATTTTTCGATTATTACAACACAGTATTTAAAGAAGGAGCCCTTTCTGCCCGCGAAAAGTCTTTGATTGCGCTTGCCGTTGCGCACACCATCCAATGTCCCTATTGTATAGATGCCTACACACAGGACGGGCTCAAACGAGGAATCGATAAATCGGAAATGATGGAAGCACTGCATGTGGCAGGGGCGATTCGAGGAGGAGCTTCCTTGGTGCACGGTGTTCAAATGATGGATATTTACAATAAAAAGAGCATGTGATGAATACCAAATCTTTACAATCCCAAAAACACGCTTTGGCTTCGGGAGCAAAGCAACTTTCTTTTTTAAGTAACGGAATTTTTGGTCAAGGAGGTTTACCCACCTTTTCAGAGCGTATCGCAGCCACGGCAACGCCCGTATTACAACCCCAAAAGTTGGAGATTTTACAAATCAATTTGGGCTATATGTGCAATCAGGTTTGTTCGCATTGCCATGTGGATGCAGGACCGGATCGCAAAGAAATGATGTCCCGAGCCACTTTAGTTCAATGTCTTGAAATCCTAAAAAAAACCTCCGTTCATACCCTCGACTTGACCGGTGGGGCACCCGAAATGCACCCGGACTTTCGGTGGTTTGTGGAGCAGGCCTCAGCCCTGGGCGTCGCCGATTTTATTGTGCGTTCCAATTTAACCATACTTCGCGCCAATAAAAAATACTACGATTTGCCAGAATTTTTCAAGACCCACAACATTCACGTGATATCTTCTTTACCTTTTTATAAAAAAGAAAAAACCGACCGACAGCGAGGGGCAGGCGTTTTTTCCAAATCCATTGAAGCCCTACAACAACTCAATGCTGTGGGCTATGGAAAACCCGATTCCAAGCTACAATTAGATTTGGTCTATAACCCTTCCGGGGCTTTTTTGCCCGGAGATCAAAAAGCCTTAGAAAAGGATTATAAAAAAGCCCTGAAAGCTGATTTTGATGTTGATTTTAATCAATTGTTCACCATCACCAACATGCCCATCAGCCGTTTTTTGGAATATTTGATTGCTTCTGAAAATTATGAAGAGTATATGGAAGCTTTGGTCGCTGCCTTCAATCCTGCAGCACTCAACAACGTGATGTGCACCAATACCCTATCCGTCCGTTGGGATGGCTTTCTCTACGATTGTGATTTTAATCAAATGCTGGACATCAAAGTGGCCAGTCCCATTCAGCATTTGGACGATTTTGATCCCGCTCCCTTGCAAGAACGAACAATTTGTATTTCACAGCATTGTTATGGATGCACGGCAGGTGCCGGAAGCAGTTGTCAAGGGAGTGTGGTCTAGAAATGTGGAAGCATTGTCATCCTTATCCTCCCTATATTTTTTCGAACACCACACGATTGATTGTGGGGACACTTCCCCCGCCGCGTTTTTCCATCGGCACCTTAAACGCTGCGGACGTCGATTTTTGTTACGGCAGTAGCAATGGCATGTTATGGAAAATTTGGGATCGCCTCTACGGCTTAAATTTAAAATATGAAAATACGGCTGCTGCCATAGCGCAGCGAAAAGCCTTTTTAAAACGGGAAGGAATCGGGATTTGTGATATCGTTGCCGCTGCCTATCGCAAAAAAATAGACGCCTCTGACCTGGGCATGGAACAAGTAGAATTGAGAAACCTTTTGCAGGTTTTAAAAGAACATCCCAAAATCAACACGCTGATTTTTACCGGAGGGAATAGCAAAAACGGACCGGAATATTTCTTTAGACAGCTCCTTAAACAAGCCCAATTGAAGCTGCTGAGGGTGTCCCATGAAGTGCCCCGTAAGCATGAATTTATTTGGGAAGGTAGGCGCATCGTCACCTACAGCCTTACCGCACCTTCGGGAGCTGCCAATCGAGCCATCGGGAGTAGGAACGCATTTAAACAAAAAAAAATTAAAAATCCCAACTACACCACCTTTGATTTTAGAGTGGAGCAATATGGCAGGGTCTTTGAAGTTTAAGCCCGAAAATCAAACCCCTCAGATCCGACACCTATGAAAGTTTTGCAACTTGTGCTCCTCTTATTGGCTGTTTTTTTGGGAACCTCTTGTGCAAGCTTTTTAAATAGAAAAACACAGACCTTATACCTCACCACCCAAGAGCCAACAATACTCAGTACTACAAAGGACACACTCTCGGTGTATGGCACCCAACACCAATTAAAGGCGAAACGTTCTAAAGATTATTTGGTTTTTACTTTGGAAACCAAGTTGGGTAAAAAGCAGTCTTTTTCTTTAGCACCCTATAATTCTTTCGCATACATTTTTGGTTATTTTACGGCCAACTACGGCATGATAACGCAATATTTGTTCGATCGAAAATCAGAGAAGCGTTATGGGTACCCCACCACGATTGCAGTAGATATGCAGCAAAATCCACCCCAACTGTATCCCTTCAATGCTTTTGAAAAAACGGACTATGTACTCAAATTCACCCCTTTAAAATTAATGAGTTTTCACCATGCCAGTGTTGAAATGACTTTGGAAAAACCAACAGGGTATGACCTCTCCACCCAATTGATTATTTCATGGTTGCTTCCCAACACCCTAATTTAGTGAACTCAGTACCCCAAAGCCAAATTTTAAGGGCTTTAGAATGGCTTTGGAAGAACGCTTATACCTAAAAAAGAAAACGCCTTATGGTGCCTATTTTGCACTGGAATGGGATTGGATCAATCAGCGATTTTGGGAGGAAGGAGTTTTTTATGGCGTTCCCCCAGAGACGAACTCTAATGCGGCGAAGGAACGTTTTTTAATGCCCTATCAAGTGCATGCGCAAGCCATTACCACTAGTTTTAAATGGGGTTATCAATTTGATAAAAACAACTATTTGATCGATCTGTATTTGGGTATAGGAAAACGCTTTTGGATCAATCAACACAATTATGGGAATCGCAACGCCCAATTGATAAATAACAGTCAGCGCATAGACCGTTATCACGAGCTGAGAACACGACTCGGAAAACACCCCATCATTGCCATTCCCTTCAATGTGCGGATCGGAAAACGTTTTTAATGCTAACGAATGCTTTGCACAAAGGCATCAATATTTGCGACTCCTTTTTCTTCCAAAAATTTGATAAAAGCAGAGCCGATTATGGCACCTTTGGAATATTGTGTAGCAGCCTGAAAAGTTGCTGCATTGCTGATTCCAAAACCAACTACAGTGGGAGTGTTGAGTCCTAGCTGGGCAATCCGCTCAAAATAGCTCGCTTGTTCCGCTCCAAAGTCACTTTTTGCCCCAGTTACGCTGGCACTGGAAACCATATAAATAAAACCACTGGAAACACTGTCGATATAGCGGATTCGTTCCTCCGAGGTTTGCGGGGTAATCAAAAACATATTGTACAAACCGTATTGATCGAAAAGGGGTTTGTACTGTTCATGATATACATCCACAGGTAAGTCCGGAATGATCAGCCCATCAATGCCGATGGCTTGGCAACGAGCGCAAAATTTTTCGATTCCGTATTGCATCATCGGGTTAAAATAGCCCATCAAAACCAACGGAATATGAATAGATTTGCGGATTCCCTCCAATTGATTGAAAAGTGTTTCCGTTGTCATGCCGTTTTTAAGTGCTTGGGTAGAGCTTTCTTGTATCGTGGGGCCATCTGCCAAAGGATCCGAAAAAGGCAAGCCAATTTCTACCATATCCACTCCGGAGGATTGTAAGGCGTTCAGGATGGGAACCGTGTCGTCCAAATTTGGATGTCCTGCTGAAAAATAGATAGAAAGGAGTTTTTTGTCTTCCTCAAATTTTTGATCAATGCGATTTTGTTTCATGTGGTACTATATTTTTTGTGGATAAGGCGAACACCAAAGAGCAACTGCTACTAAAGTTTATAGAAGGGAGTTATAAGTTAAAATAATTGATATAAGTATCTAAATCTTTGTCGCCACGTCCGGAACAGTTAAACACTAGAATTTCCGCTGCGCCAAAGCGACGAACATCCAGCACGGCAAAGGCATGGGCTGTTTCGATGGCGGGAATGATGCCTTCCATTTGTGAAAGGGTCAATCCCCAGTCCATGGCTTCTTGATCCGGTATGGAGATAAATTCTGCGCGTTTGCTTCTGAATAAATGGGCATGCATGGGACCCACGCCGGGATAATCCAGGCCTGCAGAAATGGAATAAGGTTCTGTGATTTGTCCGTCGGGGCTTTGCATCAACAAGGTTTTACTACCGTGGATGATTCCTTCTCGTCCCAAAGCAGAAGTGGCTGCACTCTCGCCCGAATCCACCCCTTTTCCGGCGGCTTCCACGGCGATGATGTTGACCCGTTCGTCATTCAGATAACGGTAGTAAAGCCCTGCGGCATTGCTTCCTCCGCCCACACAGGCAATAAGGTGGTCGGGATGACTGCGCCCCTCGGCGGCCTCTAATTGCCACTGGGTTTCTTCGCTGATGACCGACTGGAAGCGGGCCACCATATCGGGATAGGGGTGAGGGCCCACCACCGATCCGATGATGTAATGTGTATTTACGGGATTGTTGATCCAATCGCGGATGGCTTCGTTGGTCGCGTCTTTTAGGGTTTTACTCCCCGATTGCGCCGGACGTACTTCAGCTCCCAGCATTTTCATACGTGCCACATTGGGCGCCTGTCTTTTGATGTCAAGCGCACCCATGTAAACAATACATTGGATTCCCATCAAAGCACAAACGGTGGCGGTGGCCACCCCGTGTTGCCCGGCTCCAGTTTCTGCAATGATTCGGTTTTTCCCCAAACGTTTGGCCAACAATATCTGCCCGATGGTATTGTTGATCTTATGCGCTCCAGTATGGCATAAATCTTCCCGTTTAAGATAGATTTTGGTATTGTATTTTTCAGACAATCGCTTGGCAAAATACAGTGGTGTTGGACGTCCTACATAGGCTTTGAGCAAGTCATCAAATTCTTTTTTAAAGTCGGGAGTGGCAGAGATTTTAAGATAGTTCTCCTTAAGTTCGGCGACATTGGGATATAACATTTCGGGGATATAAGCCCCTCCAAAATCTCCATAATAGCCTTTTTCATCTACATTATAATTCATATAATTCTTTTTTAAAACGTTTTAAAAGATCAATTTTTTTTAGCCCGGGAGCACTTTCAAATTTACTGTTTACATCAATAGCATAAAGCGGTAAAGCGTGGGCCGATAATTTTTTGATGGAAGCGGTTTCCTCCATGCCAATACCTCCGCTGATAAAAAATGGTTTTTGTGAAGGATAGTTATTTAAAATTTTCCAGTCAAAACCATAACCATTTCCACCGGGAAGAGTCCCTTTGGTATCGAAAAGAAAATAATCACAGGACTTTTCATAAGCTTCCAAAACAGAAAAATCAAAATGGTCTTTAATGGAAAATGCTTTGATGACTTCGACTTGGAAATCCTTTATTAATAAACAATATTCCGGGCTTTCCTGACCGTGAAGTTGGACCGCTTGCAAGGCGTGTTCCTCCACACAAGATTGAACAAAATCCAAGCTGGCATCTACAAAAACCCCCGTTTTTTTTATGCTGTCGGGTAGGGTGGGCGTAGCTTCACTTACATAACGACTGGAGGGCGCCCAAAAGATAAACCCCATATAGTCAGGTGCTAGGGCCATCAGTGCCTTGATATTTTCGGGATCGCGCATGCCGCAAACTTTTAATTTCATCGTTCCAAGGCGTTTATAAAAGCTGCAGCGGCTTGACCGGGGTCAGCGGTTTTCATAAAATTTTCTCCCACCAAAAATCCTTTATAGCCATAGGTTTTTAAATCCCTAATAGCATCTAAATCACTGATGCCACTTTCTGAAATTTTGACAAATTCCTCGGGAATTTGTGCTGCCAAATTTCGGCTATTGTCCAAAGAAACTTCAAAGGTTTTTAGATTGCGATTGTTTACCCCCAAAAGGTTCAGGCTGGGCATTAGGGATTTCTCCAACTCTTCCAAATTGTGGACTTCCAACAAGACTTCCAATCCCAATTGTTGGGCTGTGGTGGAGAGTTGCTGAATGGCGGTTCTTGTCAAAACTGCGGCAATGAGCAAAATCACATCCGCGCCATGGGCTTTGGCTTCGATGAGTTGGTATTCATCAACAATGAATTCTTTGCGCAACAGGGGGAATTGGGTCACCGATCGGGCGAGGATCAAATCGTCCAAAGAGCCTCCAAAATATTTTCCATCGGTCAAAACCGACATCCCACACACGCCGGCTGCTTCATAGCCTTTGGCAACTTCCGAAACAGTCAGGCTGCTGTTGATGTTTTGTTTGGAGGGGGAACGGCGTTTGTGTTCTGCAATAATGCCCGAAGGACTTGCTTGAAGACGTTTGGTCAAGGAAAGGGTGGGGCGTTCAAAAAGGGGGGAGGCTTCCCAAAAAGAGCTTGGAAAAAGCGATTTGCGTTGCGCAACTTCAATTTTTTTATCGGCAACAATTTGATCTAAGATACTCATGCTTGACAAAGTTTTTGAAGTCGGTTGAAGGATTGAAAGGCAGCTCCTGAAACCAAGGCCTCTTTGGCGATGTCAAAACCAGCTTTGGGGCTCAGGTCTTTTGCCGTCGCTATGGCCATCCCCGCATTGGCGCACACCACATTTTGTTGGGCTTCGGTACCTTTGTTTTGCAAAACGCGCATAAAAATTTCCGCACTCGAGGCAACATTATGTCCTCCTGCAATATCTTCTGCTTTAAGCACAGCAACCCCAAAATCTTGAGGGGTCAAAACGCGTTCGTTGGAGCTGCTAAAGGCCTTGGTGGGACCAGTTAAAGAAATTTCGTCATAGCCTTCCAAGGCATAGAGTACCGTAAATTTCTTATCCGTATTTTGAAACAAGTACTGGTACAAGCGCGCTAATTCTAAATTGAATACGCCCGTCAATTGATAATTTGGAAAGGCTGGATTGACTAGGGGTCCCAACATATTAAAAAAGGTTTTAACCGCCAGTTCTTTTCGAATTGCGCCCACATTTTTCAGGGCAGGATGGAACAAGGGCGCATGTAGGATACAAATACCGGCTTGATCCACACAACGTTTTAGAAAATCTTCTTCATGTGTAAATTTTATTCCCAAAGCTTCGAGTACATTACTGGAGCCACAACTGGAAGACACCCCATAATTACCGTGTTTAGCCACCTTGATGCCGGCACCGGCGGTAACAAAAGCGGCGAGGGTGGAAATATTAAAAGTGTCTTTTTCATCCCCACCGGTACCGCACAAGTCGATGGTCTCAAAAGCACTCAAATCAATGGCAATACAAAGTTCGAGCAATGCTTCGCGAAAACCTTCGAGTTCTTCCAATCGAATGCTTCGCATCATATATACGGTGAGAAAAGAAGCAACTTGACTGTTGTTGTACTGCCCTTCTGCAATATTGATAATCATTTGTCGTGCCTCCGCTTTGCTGAGGGTTTCATGATGGATGAGCCGGTTGAGTATTGCTTTCATGTGTTAGGAATTGATCCAGTTTTCTAATATTTTTTTTCCGTTGGGGGTCAAAATAGATTCGGGATGATATTGAACAGCACAGACATCGTAAGTTTTGTGGCGCAAGGACATCAACTGACCGTGCTCATCAAAAGAGGTGGCTATTAAATCTTCGGGCAGGGGCGTTTTGACCACCCAAGAATGATAGCGACCCACTTCAAAAGTTTCGGGCAAATCTTTAAACAAAGCATCCTCTTGGGTTATGTTAACGGGTGTCGCTACTCCGTGATAGACGGTGTCAAGATTGACCAATGAACCACCAAAAACTTCACCGATGGCTTGTTGTCCTAAACAAACTCCAAGGATTTTTTTATGCGGGGCGTAGCGTTGGATGGCCGCTTTTAGCAAACCCGATTCATCAGGAATTCCGGGACCGGGAGACAGCACTAGGGCATCATAAGCTTCGAGTTCGTCCAAATCAAATTGATCGTTTCGTTTTACGGTGACCTTGCAATCTAACTCCTCCAAATAATGCACCAAATTATAGGTAAAGGAGTCATAATTATCAATAACAAATACGTTTTTCATGGCGGTTTCTGTTAAATGGTTTCTGCTAAACTCAGGGCTTTATCCAAAGCTCCCAGTTTGTTGTATACTTCTTGTAATTCGCTTTCGGGAACCGATTTGGCAACGATTCCTGCCCCGGCTTGATAATGCAGTTGCTGGTTTTTGGATAGAAACGAACGAATGATGATGGCGTGATTAAAATTGCCTTTAAAATCCATATATCCCAAAGCCCCACCATAAAAATCGCGCTTGGTTTTTTCGTATTGGTCAATCAACTGAAGGGCTTTGTGCTTGGGAGCTCCACTGAGGGTTCCTGCGGGGAAGGTATCGGCCACAACTTGAAAAGTTTTCGTTTTGGATTTCATCTTCCCGACCACCTTAGACACCAAATGGATGACATGCGAATAAAATTGAATTTCTCGATTTTTTTCCACTACCACATCGGTACCGTTTCGGCTTAAATCGTTTCGTGCCAAATCCACCAACATTACGTGTTCACTGTTTTCTTTGGGGTCTTTGGCGAGTTCCAAAGCAGCAGCGGCATCCTGTGCATCATTACCCGTTCTTCGAAAGGTGCCTGCTATGGGATGGATTTCGGCTTTGCCGTTTTGGACAACCAATTGCGCCTCGGGAGAGCTGCCAAAAATTTTAAAATCGCCATAATCAAAAAAGAACAAATAGGGCGAAGGATTGATGGATCTCAGGGTGCGATACACATTGAATTCATCGCCTTTAAAACCTTGGGAAAACCTTCTTGAAAGCACCAACTGAAAGACATCTCCTCGGAAACAATGTTGTTTGCCTTTGTCCACAAAGTCTAGAAATTCAGCGTCGGTGAGGTTGGAGGTCTTTTCACCGGTTTTTTCAAAACGAAAACGCGTACTGTTTTTGGAACTGATCAGCCGTTCAATACGGTCTAAATTATGGCGGCCTTCATAGCTGTGCGAAAACAAATGCGCTTCGTGATTGAACAGACTGATTGCGATAATGTTTTGATAAACCGCATAATAGATTTCAGGAATGTCCAACCCCTCTTTGTCGGGGTTTAAAGTGATGTTTTCAAAATGTGCAATGGCATCATGCGCGATGTATCCAAAAATCCCATTACTGATAAATTTAAAAGGAAAATCTTCGCTTTCAAATTGTTGCGTAAATTGGTGAATGCGCTCTGGCACTTCGCCTTGGGGAACCGCTTTTTCAACCACTATCTTTCCATCGGGATAATGCGTGGTAAGTTGATTGTTTTTCAATTCAATCCAAGCGATGGGGTTGCAGCAGATATAGGAATAATCATTGTTGTTCTCATGATAGTCACTACTTTCCAACAGCAGACTGTGGGGAAACACATCTCGTAAATTCAAATAGGCACTCACCGGGGTGAGGGTGTCTGCAAGAATTTTTCTATGCTCCGTATTGAGTTTGTACATGTATTTACTTTTTTAAATTAAAAAAGGCCTGTCGTGATGACAAGCCTAGTTATATATAGCATGGTTTCACGAAAGTGTTAGACTTCCATGTTCCACCAGTTGTTTAAAATTATTGTTCGATTCATTGGGTCAAATATAAAATAAAAATTTTCAACCCCAACTTCTACGAATAATTATTTTTTGTTGTGGGAACCGTCACAATATCCTTCAGGATTTTGCGTATTGCCACAGGCACATTTAGGTCGATTAATTTCCATGGCTTAAAATTTTAAATTGATCTCTAATTCAAAATCATCATAGATTGCCTTGTCTCCAAGATTATCAAAAAATGATGTGGATCCATAACGCACATTGTATTTAGACCGATCGATGACTACTTTTGCAGTGGCCGTATCTCCTTCCATTTGCAGGTCAAAAGTGATGGGATGTGAAATTTCTTTGATAGTCAATGTCGCTTCAACCGCATATACATTATCGGCTTTCATTTTGGACCCCGTGATGTTTAATTGTGCTGAGGGAAATTTTTCAACACCGAAGAAATCATCCGATTTTAAATGTCCTTCAAGTTTTTCTTTATACTCACCACTGAGGTCTAAAACATTGATGGTGTTCATGGCGACTTCAAATGATCCGCCCGAAATATTGTTTTCACCAAGGGTTAGATTTCCAGAGACGAAATTTATTATTCCGTTATGCTGTCCGGTCACTTTTTTTGCCAGCCATTGGATGGAACTTTCAGCAGCATTGATGTTCATTTCTTTGGATTGACTCCATGAAACAGCGGTTGCCGCTAGGAATAGGAATAGAATGGTTTTTTTCATAGTTTGTTTTTGATTTATTAATTGATTTTAAGTTGATGCAAAAGCGCATCAAGATTTTCGAGGCTTTCCTGATCTAGCAAAGCCGTAAAATTATTTTCAACTGCTGCAACAATGGGGTCAACGCGCTGTAACAACTCCAAGCCTTCAGCAGTGATATATAGTTCTATTTTTCTTCGATTTTCTTCGCACACCGCTCTCCGCACTAATTTTTTGTCGATCAATTTGTCGATCAAGCGGGTAGTGTTACTCATTTTATGAATCATGCGTTCCTGAACGGTGAACAAATTGGCCGCCACTCCTTTTTGCCCTCTCAAAATTCGCAAGACATTAAACTGCGGGAGTGAGATACCGTGAGGTTTTAAATTTTTGCTTATTGTTTCTATTACCAATGAAGCCGCTTTGATAAGATCGATGACTACGGTTTTGGAATTCATGACAGATGCATTTACAATATTTGTAGGTACAAATGTAATACAAAAAAGAATAATTCGTTTCTCATTGTTAAAAATTTTACCACTTTGTACATTTGTAAAAAACTATTTATGGATTTAACACAAGAACAGTGGGAGCAACAGCAAGTGGCTGCCACCAATGCAGTCATTTTGGATGTACGTTCGCAAGAGGAATTCGATCAAGGACACATTCCCCAAGCACAGCTTTTAGACATTCGCCAGCCCCAAGCTTTTATGGATGGGATTGCTGAATTGGATCGAAACAAAACCTATTTTGTCTATTGTCGTTCGGGAGCCCGCAGTGCTCAGGCCTGTCAAATTATGCAACAAAACGGAATTGCCTCGGTATATAATTTATTAGGAGGAATTATGGAGTGGGAGGGAGCCATCGAATAGTCTGACTACGAAAACATTAATCACCCCAAATCGATATTGTGAAAGAAGTGTTTTTACATTATCTCTGGCGTTTTCAAAAATTTGATCGAAAAGGCCTACGAACCACAGCTGGTACCCATTTACAGGTAATCCATCCGGGAATTTTAAATGCAGGTGCCGGTCCTGATTTTTTAAATGCGCAAATTCATTTAGCAGGACTATTGTGGTCGGGTTCGGTAGAAATTCATCTCCAAGCCTCCGATTGGTATCGCCATCAACACCAAAACGATGATCGCTATGACACTGTGATTTTACACGTGGTGTGGGAAGCCGATGCCAGTGTACTTTTACCCTCCGGCGAGCCGCTACCGACGCTTTTGCTGTCCGAATTTGTATCGCCACAGCAATTGACACATTATCAAAAAACCTTCCTCCAGCCTTCCCATTTTATTGCATGCGAAGAGTCTATGCAGCGTTTTTCGGAGGCGGATTGGAGTTTGTGGAAATAACGGCTGTTTATTGAGCGGATGGAAAGCCGAATCTTTGCTATTGAATCCCTAAGAAAAGATTTGAACAACGATTGGGAGGCAGTTTTGTTTGTCCTGTTGGCCAAAGCCTTTGGTTTGAATCAGAATGGGGTCGCCTTTCAAAAAATGGCATTGCAAACTGATTTTAAGATCATTCGAAAAATCCGGTCAGTTTCGGACGGTTTAGAAGCCTTGTTGATGGGACAGGCAGGACTTTTGAATACTGTTACTCAAGACCCCTATGCGCTACAGTTAACAAAGCAATATGATTACTTTAAACAAAAATTTAATTTCCAAACTCCATTAGGGGTTCACTGTACTTTTGCACGTCTGCGCCCTCCCAATTTCCCTACCCTTCGATTGGCACAATTGGCGCAGCTGTTCGTTAAACACGAATCCTTATTAGAAGCTTTTATGGAGTGCAAAACTCCGGATTATGCCTTTCAACTTTTTGAGATTCAGTTGCCCAGCTATTGGGAAAAGCATTATAATTTTGGGGCGGAAAGTGCCCGTGTCCAAAAAAAGATCAGCCGAAATTTTTTCGAATTGGTGGCTGTCAATGCACTGTTGCCCATCCGTTTTGCCTATGCCCATCAGCAGCACAAAAAGGAGGCGGAAAAAATCTTTGAATGGGCGCAGCTCTTGGCAGCAGAACAAAATGAAACCATTAAAAAATTCAAGGCATTAGGCGTTACCATAGACCATGCCGGAGCCAGTCAAGCCTTGTTGCATCTGAAAAAAAACTATTGCGATTCCAAACGCTGTTTGTCGTGTAATGTGGGATTTCAATTGATGAAAAATTAGAAGCATCTGCAAGGGAGCCTTTTTAAAGGTGCCTGAAAAGAACAGTTATTTATCGTATTTTTGAAAGATGGAAAAGATTCGATCCATACAATACTTTTTTGAACGCAACGGTTTTGCGGTTTCTTCCCGTTTGGCAGAATTGCTTGGGATGAAAGTGAAAAGTGTACGTTTATTTTTTATCTACGCCTCATTCACTACGCTTGTTGGTGGTTTTATTATTTATCTGACGTTGGCTTTTTGGTTAAAATTAAAAGATATGATTTACACCAAACGCAGTTCCGTTTTTGACCTCTAAGCATGTTATACAAATCTCCCCTTTTTCGGACACTATTGCTTATCGTATCCGTCACGCTGACAGGGGTGTTGGGGTTTTATTTATCAGAGCCTCACTACACCTGGTTTGATGCGCTCTACATGACCGTGATCACGATCAGCACTGTGGGATATACCGAAGTGGGAGAGCTTTCGAGTCAAGGAAAAGTATTTGCCATCTTTTTTATCATAGTAGGCTTGTTGGTTTTTGCTTTTGCATTGCGGCTTATTGCAGAGCATCTTTTGGGTGTATGGACATCGAATACGTGGAAATTAAAAAAAAATAAGGATATGATTGATCGTTTAAAAGAACACACCATCGTCTGTGGTTTTGGAAGAAATGGACGACAAGCAACGGCGCGTTTAAAACGCCACAAAGTACCTTTTGTAGTCATCGAAAATGACAAAACATTGATTGGTAATAATGAGGATGAAATTCTATTTTTTGAGGGCGATGCGCTTTCCGATGAGAGTTTGAAAGCCTGTGGCATAGAAACCGCCAAAAACTTGATTTGTGCCTTGCCCAATGATGCAGATAATTTATTTGTGGTGCTTTCTGCACGGCAATTAAATCCCAATTTGGTCATCGTGAGTCGGGTTTCTGAAGACAGCAATCATTCCAAATTGGCCTTGGCAGGGGCCAATCATGTCATCATGCCAGACAAAATTGGGGGGGACTATATGGCAGCCGTTTTGGCCGTGCCCGATCTCATACAATTTTTAGGAACACTCAACTGGTGGGCAGAAGAGTCCGCTCCCAATGTGGAAGAAGTGAGTTTGAGTAAAATCCCAAAAGAATATCAAAACAAAACTTTGTCCGAATTAAAATTGATCAGCAAAACCGGGTGTAATGTGATTGGTTATAGAGACGGAAAGGGCAATCAGATCATTAATCCCGATGCCCACCTGCCTATAGAGGTGGACGGGAAGCTTATTGTTTTGGGAACCGGGGATGCCCTCAAAAAACTAAATGCAATGTTTCGTCTGGATTAGTTTGTTTTTCAGTTCCTTTTTTGGATATTAGGCTCTTCAAAACGAACGTTAGAACACATCCTATGAAACCTAAATTGAAATTAAACCATCTACTTACGCTACTTATAACACTGATGGGCACTGGTTTATCCGCCCAAGAACAAGGCATTGATCAACAAATCAACGACGCCTTTATGCCTATTGCGGTGGCTTGGGAGAATTTGGTTTTAACCACGATTCCTATTGGAGCATACAACGTTCCTATTGTTCTTATTCTTTTAATAACGGGAGCCCTATTTTTCACGATTTATTTTAAATTCCCCAGTATTACAAATTTTCCGTTGGCAATCAATACCGTCAGAGGAAAGTACGATGAATTGGATCATCACGAGTCGGGAAATTCAGATATGGCGGTAGATGGGGATGTACTCGGAACCATTAAAGATGAAAGTAAGGAAGGGGAGGTCAGTCATTTTCAGGCCTTGGCAACTGCCGTTTCTGGAACTGTAGGTTTGGGAAATATTGCCGGGGTGGCGGTAGCAATTGCCTTGGGGGGTCCTGGAGCTACTTTTTGGATGATAGTTTGTGGACTGATTGGAATGGCAACAAAATTTGTGGAATGTACCCTGGGTGTAAAATACAGAGATGTGGGTGAAGATGGAACCGTGTATGGCGGTCCGATGTATTACTTATCCAAAGGACTTAAAGAGCGCGGGTTTACAGGTTTGGGAAAAGCCTTAGCTGTGGTGTTTGCAGTATTGTGTATTGGAGCTTCCTTTGGAGGGGGCAACGCCTTTCAATCCAATCAAGCGGCGGTTCAAATAACAACGCTATTGGGTCTTGAAGGAGGTGCTATTGGATTTTTGATTGGTTTGGTCTTGGCCGGTTTGGTCGGAATTGTAATCATTGGGGGGATCAAAAGAATCGCCAGTATCACAGAAAAAATTGTTCCGCTTATGGCGGGAATTTATGTCCTCGCCTCTTTAGTGATTATTTTTTCCAATTTCAGTTATATCGACGATGCCTTTCTGCTAATATTTGAAGGGGCTTTCACACCTATGGCTGGAGTGGGAGGCTTTTTGGGAGTCATCATTGTAGGCTTTCAACGCGCGGCTTTTTCCAATGAAGCCGGTGCCGGTTCAGCAGCAATAGCGCACTCGGCGGTACGCACCAAATTCCCCGCTTCCGAGGGGGTAGTGGCACTATTAGAACCCTTTATTGATACTGTGGTCATTTGTACCATGACTGCATTGGTGATTATCTTTTTTAATATTTCCGGTAATGATCTTCAGAGTGTTTTTCAATATGGTAATTTAGATGGAAGTAATGTCATTTTAAATGGCACTCAAGAGCGATTGGGAGGAGTCGATTTGACCTCTCGAGCCTTTGATTCCGTTTTACCAGGCTTCTCCTACATACTCACCCTCGCCATAGTCTTGTTTGCTTTTTCTACCATGATTTCCTGGTCCTATTATGGGTTACAGGCTTGGAAATATTTGTTTGGTAAAGGGAAAACGGCTGACATTGCGTATAAAATCATTTTTCTACTGTTTATCGTCATTGGAGCAGCAGCCACCTTAGATGCGGTGATTAAGTTTTCCGATGCCATGATTTTAGCACTGGTATTTCCCAATATGGTGGGCTTACTCCTGTTGTTCCCTAGGGTGCGGGAGGAATTAAATCGCTACGTGAACTTGATAAAAAAATAAAAACGACTTTCCATGCCCCACCCCCGTTTCTTCGGTCTTTCCTTTAGAAAGCAAGGGGCACTATTCTTTTTATTGTTGCTGATTTTTTTAGCGACCTCCTATTTATTTTATAAACCCTCGTCGCAAGAGCCTCGGGTGAAAATTGAGACCTATTCGGTGTTTCAAAAAGAGTGGGATTCTTTGATGCACGAGGAAAAGAAAGAACGCAGTAGAATCACTACTTTTAATCCCAATTTTTTGACCGACTATCGCGCATATACGCTTGGAATCTCTCTGGAGGCAGCAGATCGACTGAAGGCTTTTCGAGCAGGTGGAGGCTTTGTCAATTCAGCTCGAGCATTTCAAGAAGTTACCCAAATTCCGGATTCGACGTTGAGGCGCATTCAACCTTATTTTAAATTTCCTGAATTTCAAAAGAGAGCGCTTGTACAAAAAGTAACCCCCAAGGTTAAAAAAGAAATCAATGCCGCCACTGCTGAGGATTTGGAAGCCGTCCGAGGTATTGGGAAGGTGTTGGCCGAACGTATCCTCAAATACCGTAACCTCCTTCAGGGATTTTCAACACTTGAACAATGTTATGAGGTATATGGGCTTGACAGCCTTGTGGTGAAAAGGCTTTTGGAGCAATTTACACTTACCGAGCCACCCTTTATTAAAAAAGTTGCCATACAAACCATAAGTTTGGAGGAATTGGCTAAATTGCCTTATATTAATTACGATGAGGCTCGGAAAATAATCGCTTTACGAACTCGAACGAGAAATATAACTGTTGAAGAAGCTGCAAAAGTAATTCACGATTCTCAAAAAAAATTAAACAGATTAAAACTATATTTGTACTAAAGTTTTGCTATGATTGATATTGAATTATCACCTTCTATAAACGTGTCTGAAACCCAACAAATGGTCCTTGAAGCGGCAAGAGATTTTGCCCGGCAAGAAATTAAACCCCATATAATGGAATGGGATGAGGCACAATTTCTTCCGTTGGATGTTTTGAAAAAAGCCAGTACTTTAGGTTTTATGGGAATATTGATTCCCGAAAGCTATGGTGGATCTGGCATGGGATATCACGAATATGTGACCCTCATTGAGACGATTTCTATGGTCGACCCTTCCATTGGGCTTTCCATAGCAGCACACAATTCTTTATGTACCAACCATATTTATACTTTTGGAACGGAGCAGCAGCGATTGCGCTGGCTTCCTCAATTGTGTTCTGGCGAAACTCTGGGTGCGTGGGGACTGACCGAGCACAACACTGGATCCGATGCCAAAGGGATGTCAACGACCGCCAAAAAAGAAGGCGATTCATGGGTACTCAACGGCACAAAAAACTTCATCACCCACGGAATCTCGGGAGACATTGCAGTCGTTATTGCACGCAATGGCGAAAAAGGCGATAATCGAGGGATGACAGCTTTTGTAGTTGAACGCGGTACGCCGGGTTTCACTGCTGGGAAAAAAGAAAATAAATTGGGCATGCGAGCTTCTGAAACCGCAGAAATGATTTTTGACAATTGTCGCATCCCTGATGAAAACCGTTTGGGACCTGTGGGGGACGGTTTTATTCAGTCGATGAAAATTTTGGATGGAGGAAGAATCTCTATCGCAGCACTTTCTTTAGGAGTTGCCAAAGGGGCTTTCAATGCAGCACTACAATATTCCAAAGAACGCAAGCAATTTGGAAAAGCCATCAGCAGTTTCCAAGGAATCTCATTTAAATTGGCAGAGATGGCCACCGAAATAGAAGCTGCGGTGTTGCTCACCCAAAAAGCCTCTGAAATGAAAAATAAAGGATTAAACGTCACCCAACAAGGAGCCATGGCAAAACTATTTGCCTCCGAAGTTTGTGTGCGCGTAGCCAATGAGGCGGTTCAAATTCATGGAGGATATGGTTTTACTAAGGATTTCCCAGTAGAGAAATTTTATAGAGACGCCAAACTTTGTACCATTGGTGAGGGTACCAGCGAAATCCAAAAACTGGTGATTGCTCGACAACTTTTAAAGGATTAAATCTTCTAAAAATTTAATCAAAAATAGATTTCATTATTATTTGTCGTAGCTAATGGAGTTTTACCTATATTTGCCGTCATTATGAAAGGAGGTGCCACATTATGTTAATTATTCCCATTAAAGAAGGAGAGAATATCGATCGTGCGTTGAAGCGATTTAAGCGTAAATTCGATAAAACAGGAGCGATGCGTCAGCTAAGAGCGCGTAAGCAATTTGTAAAACCTTCGGTTAAGAATCGAACTAAAATTCAAAAAGCGCAATACATTCAGCATTTGCGTGATAGCGAAAACGTTTAGTCTTTTTGCAAAATTTTAACAACGTTGTGTTTTTAAGTGTGTAACTTTGAGACACAACGTTTTTTTATGTCCATAGATAAGTATCTTGACTATATCACCCTCGAAAAAAAATACGCTTCTCACACTGTAGCAGCCTATACCGCCGACCTAAAAGCGTTTCAAGATTTTATCATTAAAGAAGACACCCACGCCCAAGTAGTAACGGCCAACTATGCCCAAATTCGCAATTGGATTGTCCAATTGATTGAAATGGGAAACAGTCCCAGATCGGTGAATCGCAAACTTTCAGTCTTGCGTTCGTATTATAAATTTTTAATGCGCATCGGCGAAATAAAGGTTTCCCCATTAAAAACACACAAAGCCCTCAAAACCGCAAAAAAACTATCGATTCCTTTTTCAAAAACGGAAGTATCCGAATTATTAAATACAACCGCTTTTCCCGACACTTATGAAGGGGTTTTGCAAAAAACGATCATTGCCACCTTTTATTTTACGGGCATCCGCAGAAGAGAGCTGATCGACCTCAGGATGGATGGTGTGGATTTACAGGCGGCTTGGATTAAAGTGTTAGGCAAACGCAATAAAGAGCGAATAGTGCCTTTATTGGAAGAAATTAGCTCCCTTTTTAAAATCTATCTCTACGAACGGCAGCAGTTACCAATGCTTGAGGACAGCACCTATTTTTTTCTCAATAAAAAAGGAAAAAAACTATCGGAGACATTTGTATATAAAACCGTAAATCTGTACTTTAGAGAGGTATCAACAAAGACCAAAAAAAGTCCCCATGTTCTACGCCACAGCTTTGCCACGCATTTACTGGATCAGGGCGCTGATTTAAACGCGATAAAAGATTTATTAGGGCACAGTAGTATTGCCGCGACACAATTTTATACCCATACAAGTATGAAACAATTACAAGAAGTTTATTCAAAATCTCATCCACGAGGATAATTATTTTTAACCCTTTTAAACGCTAGAAGTATGACCGTTAATTTTAGAGCTTTAAACTATACAGCAGACGCCAAACTCATTGAATTTGCCACCAAAAGACTAGAAAAACTCACTCAATTTTACGATCGTATCATCGATATTCAAATTTTCACCAAGGTGGAAAACACTTCGGATAGGACAAATAAAATGGCGGAATTAAAGATCGGGATTCCCGGTGAAGACGTGATTGTCAAGAAAATAGCCAAGTCATTTGAAGAGGCAATTACCATTGCTGCCGACTCTGCCGAACGCGTTATCAAAAGGCGAAAAGAAAAAATACGTTCCTAGCGAAGATTTTTTTATTTTTTTCTTTTGATAGCATAAAAATTAGCATTTAATTTGCACACGATTTTGAGAATAACAAGATCGTAATTGCCGATGTAGCTCAGCTGGCTAGAGCAGCTGATTTGTAATCAGC
>ERZ887851.128-NODE-128-length-73471-cov-13.278972_pt1 | contig 73471 bp, 69 predicted proteins | sample MGYA00521100_ERZ887851 | MGnify/ENA primary metagenome ERZ887851 (study PRJEB32303, sample SAMEA104408602) | aquatic metagenome | biome: Brackish water; feature: Pelagic; material: water | place: Baltic Sea | collected 2014-06-06T16:11:00 | depth 11,444 m ... | reverse complement strand
ATGTAAAAAGTGGTATTGGCGAAATGAAATGGACTGATGGATCTACTTACAAAGGAAGATTCTCCAATAATGAACTTGAAGGCTACGGAATTAAACGCTACGCCAATGGTGATTATTACCGCGGTTACTTCCGAAAAGGGTTAAAGCACGGTTCGGGAACTTTCGTTCAGAAATCAGGGGATTATTACAAAGGCGATTGGAAACAGGGACAAAAACATGGTTCCGCCATTTGCGTTTATGGCGGAAAGAAATATTCATGCACGTTCGTCAACGACAACCTGTCAAGTTACCGCGCTATTTAGATTTTCGCTGAAAAAATCCTCTTTCGTTTTACTGAATAATCACAGTATCCTGGCTTACACCATACGCATTAAAAAATCCAAGTGCTCCGTTATTCCAGTTTGTTGTTGGATTTCCTGGGGCAGCAGAGTTGCTTCCACCTGCGATTGATTGTAACTCACTAGTGTAGTCAAATGCAATCTTGTCCACAGCGCGAAGCTCCATAAAAACGGTATCACCAATATCAAAGAAGTCGTTTGCGAAAAGCGGTCGCTGAATGAAATTTCCATCTGTCAATTGATCGTTCTGTAGGAACACTTCATCAATGTTATCAAACACTTCACCATTCAATCCAAGCACGGCGAGATAGTAATTTTCAACGCCTGCGGGGTCATTAAAATTCATGAATGCAGCATATCCTCCTTCGGCTCCGAAGAATCCATCAAAGAACTGGTATGTAATCGGTTCAAGAGCTACAGGTGTGACGAGATTGCATTTCGCAGTATAAACTTCGCCGAATCCATTCACCGTTAATGTATATTCCATGTCGAATGTAGGGTCATAGCTTGTCAACTCGTAAACCCCATTTCCAATAGATGGCACAACACTAACAACTCCATTTCCATCTGTTATGGACACAAGGGCATTGTCAACTGTCATAGATGGATCAGAGTTAAAATAACTTGATGTTAGGCTGATTTTAACACGAACGGTGCTGTCCTTAGCCGTAAAATTCCCTTCAATTACAATGACTTGACTTGATTCATTCAAATCAACATCGATTACTTTTTGACAGGAAGAAGCTAAAACAATGAGTCCGAGGATATATGCAATTTTTTTCATCTTATTTAAGATTAAAGTTGTAAGTGACTGCTGGGATGATTTTAAACAATGTTGTTTGAACGGCTTGTGTTTTCGTTGGATCATCAGGGTCTTGTTGGAATGTTATCGTGTAGGCATTCTCACGGTTGTACGCATTGTATACCGAGAAATTAATGTTATGCTCGAAGCGTTTAGTTTCTTTCATGTACCAAGTCAATCCTAAATCCAATCGGTGATAGTCTGGCATGCGGTAACCATTTCTTTCTGTGTATTGAGGAACTGTAACTCCACCAATTTCGTATTTACCAGAAGGGAAAGTTACGGCATCTCCCGTGTAATAAACCCAACTTGCAGATAAAGCAATCGCATCGCTGAGTTTGTACATCAAGACCACAGAAATATCATGAATCCGATCTTGTCGCGCAGAGAATTCACGCCCATTATCAATATCATCAAATGTTCGAAGTGAACGTGAAAGGGTATAGCTCAACCAGCCTGTGAACTTTCCTTTCTTTTTCTGCAATTGAAACTCGATCCCATAAGCTCTTCCTTTTCCGTAAACCAATTCTCCCTCTACAAGGTCGTTGAGAACAGTCTGTGCGCCATTTCGGTAATCGATTTGATTGAGAAGACTCTTATAATAGATTTCGGTAGATAATTTGTACGTGTTTTGCTTGAAATTATGGTAATAACCTGCAGCAATTTGATCGGCGATTTGAGGTTTCACATTGTTTGAACTTGGCACCCAAACATCTGTTGGACTGCTTGTTGTCGCATTAGAAAGCTGGTGAATGTATTGTAGATTTCGGTTGTAAGCGACTTTTACCGAATTTTTCTCTGTCAACACATAGCTTGCAGAAATTCGAGGCTCCAGTCCTTGGTAGTATTTAATTGACTCCCAGCTCGCGTAGTCTCTTTGGTCAACGATGTTTCCAAATTCATTGAAATCGTATGCTTTTCCTTCGCCCATTAAGTTAAACCCAGAGTAGCGAAGACCATACATCATGTTTATTCGAGATCCGATTTTTTGTTCATTTTGAATGTAAGCACTAACTTCCAGTCCGTAGCGTTGATTCAATACAATTGCATTGAAACTCTCATTTCCTCCTGTCAGCGCACCTGGTTTAAACGTGTGGTGAATTCCATTGACTCCGAACTTCAATGTGTTGTTGCTATTGATGAAGTAGGAGAAATCCTGTTTCACATTCCAGTCCTGAATAGAGGATACTACTCCAAAGCCGTCTTCGCCCTGTCCAATGGTGAATTCGTAATCGAAATTACTGTAAATGATAGACGTGTTCGAGAAGAACTTGTTATTGATTATGTGGTTCCAACGTAGGGTTCCTGTTGCATTTCCCCAGTTAAATCCGAATACATCGGAGAACCCGAATTTGTCACGTCCAAAATAACCTGAAAGGAAAATACGGTCTTTCTCACCCAAACGGTAGTTTGCTTTCATGTTGAGGTCGTAGAAATAAAGTGTTGTATTCCTTTGATCTTCGTTTGGTGCAAGTTTTAAGAATAGATCCGCATAACTTCTTCTTCCCGATATAATGAACGAACCTTTGTCTTTCACGATTGGAGCCTCTAGGGTGAGTCTTGAAGCTATTAACCCAATTCCTCCTGATGCGCCAAATTTTTTGTTGTTTCCGTCACGCATTTTAACGTCCATTACGGAAGAGGCGCGACCGCCATACTCTGCTGGAATCCCCGACTTGTAGAGAGCAACGTCTTTTATTGCGTCTGAATTGAAAACCGAGAAAAATCCAAGTAGGTGAGAAGCGTTGTACACTGGAGCTTCATCCAGAAGAATTAAGTTTTGATCGGCACCACCTCCGCGAACGAAGAAACCTGCATTTCCTTCGCCTGCTCCTTTAACTCCAGGTGTGAGTTGCAAAGTCTTCATGATGTCCTTCTCTCCAAAAAGTACAGGCAATGTTTCGATTTCCTTCGGATCAAACTTGGTCACGTTCATTCCTGAGGAAGTAATGTTTTTATTTTCTTTTTCGGCGTTAACAATAACAGCTCCAAGCTCTTGAACATCTTTTGGGATGTCTAATTCAATGTTGATTGTTAGATCTTCATTCAATTCAATTTTTCGCTCTTTTGTTTCAAAACCAGACGAACGAAAAACAAGCGTGTAACTTCCCTGTTCTAGTGTGAGCGAATAAAACCCATAGGCATTGGTTAAAGCGCCCACGTTTGCCAGTTCTTTAACTTGAACAGATGCTCCGTAAAGATCTTCTCCATTCGTCGAATCTTTAACCGATCCACTGATGGTGAAATTTTGAGCTGACGCCATGGATCCTAAAAGGATTGAAGCGATGAGCAAAAGTATTTTCATGCTATTGTAAATTTAGTATGCAAACATAGTACTGTTTATGTTCTCCTCAAAAAGAGAAAAGTACGAGTGGTAAAATTACGTGATTAATTGAAATTTTGTTTAACTTTTCATTATTAAATGTTAAACACTATCAGCAGCGACATGGTATGTTGGGTCTTCCATCACGTTCACCTCAACGATTTTGTCTGCATCTTTCAGTAATTTCTGACAATCAGGACTTAGGTGACGAAGATGTACTTTCTTACCAGCTTTGTGGTATTTATCGGTAAGCACGTTCAAAGCTTCGATGGCGGACATATCAGCAACTTTACTTTCTGAAAAGTCAATAATTACATCGTTTGGATCGTTTTGAACATCAAACTTATCGTTGAAAACAGAGATGGACCCGAAGAAAAGTGGACCATAAATTTCATAATGTTTCGAACCATTTTCATCAATGTGTTTTCTGGCACGAATTCTTGTTGCGTTTTCCCAAGCGAACGCAAGAGCTGAAATGATCACACCAATTAATACCGCCAAGGCTAGATTGTGTAAGAATACCGTTACCAATGTCACAATAATCATCACTAATACGTCAGTCCAAGGCATTTTACCAAAGACTCTCAAGCTCGCCCATTCGAAGGTGCCAATTGACACCATTACCATTACGCCAGTTAAGGCGGCCATTGGTAACTGCTCAATAATATTGGCTCCCCAAAGAATAAAAGAAAGCAAACCAAGAGAGGCTACTATTCCAGAAAATCGAGCCCGTGCACCAGAAGAAATATTAATCAAACTTTGTCCGATCATGGCACAGCCTCCCATTCCTAGGGTGAATCCAGACGCAATATTTGCCGTTCCTTGGGCTACACATTCCTTGTTACTTCTTCCGCGCGTTTGCGTTATTTCGTCAATGAGGTTCAGGGTTAAGAGGCTCTCAATAAGTCCTACACCCGCAACGATCAATGCATAAGGAAAAATCAACACAAACGTATCCCAAGTAAAAGGTATGGATGGAAGTTGAGGAATCGGGAAGCCGCCTTCAATGGAGGCAATATCTCCAACCGTCTTGGTCTCAATCCCGAAGCCAATAACAAGTCCAGAAACAATAATGATTGCGGCTAGGGAAGATGGAACATATTTGGTGAGTTTTGGCAATCCCCAAATGATAAGCATGGACAGAAGAACGAGCCCGATCATCAACAGCATACTTCCTGAATCCAGCCAAGCTTTAACCTCACCTTTCTTATCGATGTTGTAGATCACTCCCTCGTTGTAGTTGTATTTAATGGATTCTTTTTCAAGATCGTAGACGTAGTCTCCATTGATCCAAAGATCAGCTTCGCCATTCTCGATATTGAATAATGTATCGTTGATCAGGTTGTACGTCAAGGTATTGGTTTCGTTGGATGAAACATAGCTTCCGTTGATATGAAAAGCCTTGTCGGTCGAAACGGTTTCTACCAAATTATTGCCATAAGCGTCTTCAACATTGTCTTTGAAAGAGTCCATTTGAGACATAAAAATCACAATGGCTAAACCGTTGACAAATCCAAACATAACAGGATGAGGGACAAGTCGGATGAACTTACCAAGACGTAAAACACCAACTAAAATCTGAATGATACCAGCCAAAATAACAGTTGCAAATATGTATTGCGTGATTTCGTCTACTGAGATTTCAGGATTGGATTTACGAATAACGGCGATCATTCCAACGTAAATAACCGCTACGGCACCTGTGGCTCCCGAAATCATTCCAGGTCTACCACCGAGAATTGAAGTGACCAATCCAATAGTGAATGCAGCGTACAATCCCGTTAATGGTGAAAGTCCAGCGAGTAAAGCGAATGCGATAGCCTCAGGAACAAGAGCAAGGGCAACTGTGAGTCCAGAAAGAACTTCGTTTTTATAATTGACCTTTTGTTTGAGATCGAACAAATTAAATATCTTATTCATATCGCTTTGACTACGTGTTGAGGGCGCAAAAATACTAGATTCTCACGGAACGATGAAAGAACTGTGGCTTTCATTTTCCGAAATCGAAATTGGAAAAGGTATCTGAATCCTAGTAGGCCTAACCTTCTTTATGATAGGCTGGGAAATCGGTAGGGATTTTAGAACATCGGTCGTGAAGTACGATACTGCCAGTTACGCCAACGTTTAACGAATTGTTTCCGGGAAGCTTAATTAACATGTGGCATCTATCGAGAACAAATTCTGGTAGGCCCGTGTCCTCTGCGCCGAGAAGGTAAATGGCCCTTTTGGGATGTTCGAATTCGTGCAACATTTCTGCTCGGTCGTCCAACTCAACTCCAATTACACGACAATCGTGCGGAATGGTTTTCATAAAATGATCGAAATCATCGTAATTGAACAGGGGAATTCGCGACCAAGTTTTCATGACATCCGAAGACTGTTTTTTGTACTTCCCGTCTATGGTGAAAATGTAAGAAGCGCCTAAAATATAGGCAGATCGCCACAACGTCCCGACGTTATGATGTGTTTTCCCTCTAAAAACACCAATGGCGCAATATCCTTTCGAATTATGAGTGATCATGGGCGCAAAGATGCGGAAAAGTATCCAATTGTGATGGGATTTCTGACTGCGTATTGTATCTTCGACAAGCAAAGATGAACGGCATAGCCGAATGAATCAAAACGAAAAGATCAAACTTAATTATGGACTTTATCAAGAAAGAAATCGACGAATACGCATCAAATCACACGCAGAAAGAGCCTGAGTTGTTGTATGAATTGAATCGCGAGACGAATATGAACGTTTTAAGACCTAGAATGTTGAGCGGGCATTTTCAAGGTCGCGTTTTGAGTATGCTTTCGAAAATGATTCGTCCAAAAGATGTGTTGGAGATTGGAACTTATACTGGTTACTCTGCTTTGTGTATGGCGGAAGGTCTCGCTGAAGGCGGGCATATTGTAACGATTGATAAGAATGAAGAATTGGAAGATTTGGTCAAATCGTATGTGGAAAGATCAGAATATGCCGATTCCATCAAATGTGTTATTGGCGATGCGATGGAAATTATTCCTGGATTGAAACGAGAATTTGATTTGGTTTTTATCGACGCAGATAAAGGAAATTACATCAACTACTACAATCTTACTTTCGACAAGGTGCGTTCTGGTGGTTATTTTATTTTTGACAATGTGCTTTGGTCGGGAAAAGTACTCGAAGAAATTGACGAAAAGGATCTGGATACTCAAGTTCTCGTTGAATTAAATGATCTTATTCATCAGGATGATCGCGTTGAAGAAGTGTTGTTGCCAATCAGAGACGGATTGTTAATCGCTCGAAAGAAATAATCGTCCGGAAATCTCTTTTTTAGTCGATCAGTTCATTGTCTGATTTCTCGTCATGTGCTGCTCTTTCCTCTATTTTGATGCGTTCACGGATGCTTGCGTCCAATAGAAAACCAAGTGAGATCGAAAGAATCACATATCCTAAGAAATAGTACAGTCCAAACAAGATTTGAGCATCCATAGACACGCCTGGGCTCATGTTTGAAAAGCTCAGGTAGGCTAGGAACGCTGCCACAACGAATACATCCGCCATACTCCATTTGGCAATGTAAGAAAGGAATTTGCGTAATCTTTTCGCCCCTTTAACACCGAAAAGTAAAATAAAAAGCGAGAAAAATAGCTTGATGCAGGGGACAAGTACACTGAAAAGTCCAATAGCAATCGCTACGGGTTTATTGTCCGTCGTCCAAAGCAAGTGAATGACCTCCATGATCCCCTTGTTTTGATAATAGAAATACGTTCTACCCGGAAACACTTTGTCAATGCCTACTTTTTGATCGCGATTATCGACTAAATATTGCTCTCCCTGAATGATAATTTCTTGATAGCCCGAAACAATTCCTTGTAAATCGCTCACCCATCCGTCCGAAGCAGGAATCACTTTGACCAACTCAATCGTGCCGTTCACCATGCCGATGTACTCGGAGACATCTTCCAAAAACACAACAGCTTCCTCGTAATAGGGGATTTCGTCTGCTTCCACATAAAATTTAATTGTAATATCCTCTTTGAAAGCCGACATCTCCAATATTGGATTGAAAACACCTTGACCAAGCAGCGCCATGGAGACGAAAGCAGTTGCGAATGTGAGACCAAAAAAGAGACGTTTCCGAGCGTAGAAAGCCACAATAACCACAAAAAAGCAAAGGGAAAGATAAATAAGATATTCTCCATTTTTTTTGGCTTCCTTCAAATGTGCTTCGGAAGTAATGACTTGCGTTTCGAATTGTTCTTTCTTTTCCAACCACGTTTTTTCGGTGAACAACCAATCCCTCGCTGATAGAATGCGATCATTGAAGTTTAAAATCTCTGCAACCTTGGATTTTTCCGTTCGAAATTTTTCGGAAGCCTGATAACTTCTGTGGATAAAAAATGTTGCTGTGATTATAAAAATCAGTGCGAAGATTAGTCCCGGTAAACTGTGCCATTTTTTCATTCAGCGTGGTTTCAATGTGAACTAAAAATACGGAAATTTTTGATTCTAAGTGAGAATTCCAGCAATCATAAGGATTCCCATCAGTACCAGCATGACTCCTACGGTCCGCTGAATTCCGTGTATGGTCGTTTTCTTGACAAGTTGTTTACCTAAAAAAGTTCCGAGAAAGGCGAATAGGATTCCTGTTGCCAAAAGTCCTTGTCCGCTGGTTAATGCCGCTTGAAATTTGTTTTCGCCGACCAAATAGGCTGCTGCTGTGAAATAGGCAATAAGTCGTGCAACGTCAACACCAAGAGAAACGGCGTTTGAAGTACCGATGAACTGTTCTTTTGTCAAGCCTGACTTGGCAAGGAATGTCGCACGAAAAGCTCCCTGATGTCCGGAAACTCCTCCGAAAAAACCACTCAGCACGCCACCCAAAGGCAGGTATTTTTTATCAATATTGAGATTGCTCAGTTTTGGTGACAGATCAAAAATGGCGAAGAAAATCATTAGGCAGCCTACAACGACTTTTATCGTGGTGACTTCAAAAGTTTGATCGCCTAGTTCATAAGTATGAAGAATCGGAACGCGGTCAATTTTACCAAGCAAAAAACCGCCCACAGCGCCAAAGATAGCGGCTGGAATTCCGAAACGCCAAAGTGTTGAAAAATGAATGTATTTCGAAACCAAAACGAATTTGAATAGGTTGTTAGCTAAATGAACGATGGCGGTAGCGCCAACGGCTGTTGGAACGTCAAAAAAGAGGCAAAAAACAGGAAGCATAATCGTTCCAAGTCCAAATCCAGAAAAGAAAGTAAGTCCCGCTCCGAAAATAACAGTGATAGCTACGATGATATAATCCATAGTTCTCTTTTAGGATCTAAAAATAGCCGTAATTGCGAAAAGTAGGGTGAAGTGTGTAAAAAGTTTCTATGAACTTTTGTCCTTCTTAATTTCGATGTAATGCTGAATGGCCTAGTTTATTTGAGATGAAAACGAATAACCGGAAACATCTCAAATTTCAATTTTCGATCTCCAACACAAATTGAGTAACTTCGCAAAAAAGAAATATGGCTTTATCAAATAACGATATTCTCAAAAAGTTACGTGTCGCTCTAAAAATGAGGGATGACGATATTGTTGAAGTTCTTACCCTTGTGGACTTTAGGATTTCAAAAGGAGAAGTTGGAAATTTTTGCCGCAGTGAAGATCATCCGAAGTATGTAGAATTGCAAGACCAGATTTTGCGAAACTTCTTGAATGGATTGATCATCCACAAACGTGGGCCGCGCGAAGACAAGCGTCCGAAATCTCCAAACGACGATAGCCAAGAAACGTCAAAAGATTAGATTTCCGCGATCAACACACGACCTTTGATGTAACTTTGCATCGATAAACACCCCATTTGATTTGAAAAATTTCGAAGAATTAGGCATCAGTGAGGGCTTTGTAAAAAGTCTTGCCGCATTGAACATTTTGGAACCTACCGACATCCAGAAAAAGGTAATCCCTGCTTTATTGGGAGGAGCGACGGATTTGGTGGCTCAGGCACAAACCGGAACGGGAAAGACCGCCGCGTACGGATTGCCTTTATTGGAACAGATGGATCCCAATGACAGTTCTGTGCAAGGATTGGTGCTTTGTCCAACGCGTGAACTTGGCCAACAAGTCGCAAAACAGCTCTTTAAATTCACAAAGTTTTCTGCTAAGATTTTTACGGAAGCAGTTTATGGAGGAGAGCAAATCGATCGTCAGATTGCGGCATTGCAGCGTCCTACTCAAATCATTGTGGCAACTCCAGGTCGTTTGATCGATCTTGTAAACCGTAAAGCAGTCGATTTAAGCTCTGTGAAAACGGTCATTTTAGACGAAGCCGATGAAATGTTATCCATGGGTTTCAAAAAAGAATTGGATGAAATATTGAGTTTCCTTCCAGCCGTGGAAAACAAATGGCTCTTTTCAGCAACGATTCCCAATGGAATTCAAGAGATTATCTCCAAACATCTTGCGAAAGACGCGCAACGAATTGAAGTCAGTCGAGACAGTATCGTTAACAAAAACATTTCGCATCAATATGTGATGTGTGAAGATTCCGAAAAACTACACGCATTGATGATGTTCCTGAAGTCAGAACACAAAAACCGTGGAGTGATCTTCTGCAAAACGAAATCGGCTACACAAAAACTAGCGAAGCAACTCATCGCAAAAAACATTGCAACAGATGCCATTCACGGTGATCTCCTCCAAAAAGAACGCGATAAAGTCATGCGTGCTTTCAAAAATGAATCCTTGCGCGTACTCGTCGCAACCGACGTTGCCGCCCGTGGAATTGACATCGCCGATTTGACATTCGTTGCGCATTACCAACTACCAGAAAGCGATGAATATTACACGCACCGAAGCGGAAGAACAGCACGCGCTGGCAAAGAAGGCATTTCCATGTGTTTCGTGAATACCTCAGAAATCAAAACGCTTAGAAATTACGAACGCATTTTGGGGATTAAGTTCCATCAGGTGAAGGAGGTGCGGTAGTTGGCTATGAATACCTAACTACTTTTATCACTGAATCCAGACTTAATAATTTCGTCAACCCATTTTCTCAATTTCTCCGTACTTTCGCAATCTATGAAATCTACAATAGACTTTAGAAGCGATACCGTCACAAAGCCAACACCAGAAATGCTAGATGCTATGCTGTCCGCTGAGGTAGGGGATGATGTTTTTTTAGAAGATCCAACGGTGAATGAATTGGAAGCTTTTGCCGCGAATATGTTCGGAATGGAGGCAGCCATTTACTGTGCTTCCGGAACACAAACCAACCAAATTGCCATTAATGTTCATGTGCAGCCAGGTGGGGAAGTGATCACCAATGTTGAAAGTCATATCTATAAATATGAAGGCGGTGGTATTGCAAAGAATTCGGGTGCTTCGGTGCGCTTGATTCACGGGAATCGTGGGATGCTCACAGCAGATGATGTGCAAGATTGGATCAATCCAGACAATGTACACTTGCCGATTACACAGTTGGTTAGTTTGGAAGATACATCGAATCGAGGTGGTGGAGCGATCTATGATTTCGAGGAGATTAAAAAAATTCGAAAGGTTTGTCTTGAAAACGATCTTCCACTGCATCTAGATGGAGCGCGATTGATGAATGCGATGGTTGAAAATGGGGTTGACCTTAAAGAATATGCTGCTCAATTCGATTCCATTTCATTGTGTTTGTCGAAAGGATTGGGAGCACCAATCGGTTCGGTATTGATGGGAACTAAGGACTTTATTCACCGTTCGCGCCGCGTTAGGAAAGTGTTTGGAGGAGGAATGCGCCAAGCCGGAATTATCGCTGCGGGCGGATTGTATGCACTGAAAAACAATGTAGAACGACTAAAAGTTGACCATGAACATGCGCGTCAACTGGCATCTGCACTGGGAAGTCAAGGCTGGGTCAAAGAAATCGTTCCCGTAGACACTAACATCGTCGTGGCACATTTGCACCATCCTGAAGAATTGGATCACATCGTTGAAGCCCTCGAGAAACAGGGGATTCGTTCGATGCCGTTTGGAAAGGGCATGATTCGTTTTGTAACGCATCTTGATATTTCCGCTGAAGATATTGACAGAACCATTCAAACTTTAAAAATCATCTAATGATTCGCTTCATCGGGCTTTTCTTGTTGATGCTAATTTTTATTTCTTGTAACGGGAAAAAGGAAGAAGTCATTAACCTTTCGGAACGAATTCCTAAGTCGGAGCGCGATTATGATTCCAATGATACGCTCGACACGGTTGATCTGTTGAAGAAAGACTTGATCTCGTTTCAAATGCTCGATCCGAATATTCAGTCAGTAAAAAAAATAGAGGAAAGGGCTTTTATTGATCGTTTTCGACCTAAAACATCAGAAAAGTACACGCTTTATTATCAAAATCAAGGGGATTCATTGAATTATGCCCGATGGACCTTTGCCGACTCCTCAAAAACGAAAAGTGCGTTTTTCAATTGGATGGATCACCATGAGGTGGCCTACTTCGGATCGGAAGAACGCATTTTAAAAGAAGCATTTACGATGGTGTACTCAGATACCTTGATTTTAATAATTTCAGGAAGTCTGGACAGCAGGTCATGGCGAAATCTGCTCGATGAAAAGGAACTTGTCAAGGAAAAAGATTACTTAATTGAACAGCGCAAATACGGCAAAGCCAAATGGTATCGGCGCACTGAAAAAGAATTTAAACTACTACAAGAATGAAATTTGTTAACCGCGGATATATTATTATCCAACCAAAAGAGGCGTTCATCAATTGGGCGAATGAGCACGATACCGACTTTTCAGAACTTGAAGACAACGAACCAAATGTCTACTTAATCGAGGAAGATTTCTATGACGATGAAACTGTTTTAAAGTCGTATTTCAAAGATATTTTCGCAAACGAATTGCTTGCCATCACGGATAACGAATCGAAGTTTCCTCCAATCAAGTGGGAGATTTTTAACGAGTGGTTTGATGTGCGTCTAGGTGCAACAGTTTTCGATGCTGAAGACAAAGACCTTTTAGCAGACTAATTCAACATTTGGAGATCAACTCTGAATTGTAATACGCTGGATTATCTGAGACATTTTCAGTTGCCCAATCTGGAATTTCAAACGCCTCGTCTTCGGAATTAAGCTCAATTTCGGCGAGAATTAATCCCGAAAGCTTGCCTTCAAAAACGTCAACTTCCCAAGTGTGACCTTTGAATGCTATTTCAAATCGATTTTTTCGAATTGCTGGTAGTTGGAATTCATTGATCATATCCTCAGCATCCTGAACGGGAATTTCATACTCAAATTCTGTTCGGGTAACGCCTACGGTAATTCCCTTGATCGTTAGAAAACCTTTATCATCTTTGATCCGAACACGGACCGTATTTTTCTTCTCTCTTTGCAGATAGGATTGAACGATTCGTTTAGGTTTGGGCTTCGCAACAGTGCCCCACTTTTCGGTATCTACCAAAAATTTGTATTCGATTTCCTGATTCATAATTATCCTAATGCGCCTATAAAACCAAGCTTCTTTTTATGTGTTACTAATCTTAAATAAGCCATGATATCCGACCTCTCATCACGAACTCTGAAAATATAGCTGAATGAGCCATCTTCGTTTTCAGTCACTTCTGCTATTTCAATCTTAAGAATAGAATCAATAGACAACGATACGTACTTTTTACCATCCTCGCCTGAAAAGAGTTCATCCATCAATTGTTTTTTATCGCCACTTAAAAATTTCTTCTGCGTTTTTCGATAGTCTTTGTCCAAAAACTTCCATATTTCGTCGTAATCGTGATGGGCAACAGCAAATGTGAATTGATTTGCAAATTCTTTCGTCGCTTCATCAGGATTCCCAGTTTGTGCATGAATCGCTGAGTTGCATATAAATAATATGTAAAAAAGAGGACGGAATTGTTTCATAAATCGAAGATAGTAAAAAGGTGCGCCTTTAGTTACTGAAATCAACATTCGAGGTTGAAGAATTCAGTTATCTTCGCAACGTGAATATTTTCCTTACGTACGACTATGAATTATTTTTCGGCGATAACACTGGAACCGTCGAAAAATGTATGTTGCAACCAACACGTGAACTTTTCGAAATGGCTCGCGGCAAAGATGTTCGTCTGACATTTTTTATCGATGTCGGCTATCTCATTCAAGCTGAAAAATATCCAGATCTTCGAGAGGAGTTAAAGAAGGTGAAGGCACAAATTCAAGAAATGCTTGCATTTGGCCACGATGTGCAATTACACATTCATCCGCACTGGGAAAAGAGCCGTTGGCAAAACGGAAAGTGGACTTTCAATACATGGCAATACTACAAACTGTCGGACTTCCCGAAAAAAGAAAGCGATGAGATCGTACGGAAATATAAATTGTACTTGGATGAATTGATCGATCGAGAAACAACGACATTTCGAGCTGGAGGTTGGTGCATTCAGCCGTTTGATCATCTCAGAGATGTTTTCGAAGAGGTTGGAATAAAATACGACTCCACTGTTATACCTGGTGACTACCTTCAAACGCATTCGTACGCTGTTGATTTTCGCGAGGCTCCGTTCAAATCAAATTATTCTTTTAACTCCGACCCCGTTATTGAAGAGCAGGGACCTTTCAAGGAATACCCAATTGGATCGTTGCGATACAGTCCGCTTTTCTATTGGAGACTGTACATTTTGGGCAGACTTTTCCCGAAACGGCATAAAATGATCGGTGATGGCAAGTTTCTCAGTCAAGGAGGCCGTAAGAAAATGGTACTTCTCAATTACTCGGTAGGTCATGTTTCTTCTGACGGTTATTTTGCAGGTAAATTAGAGGCTGCATTGGAAAAATATGAGAATCTGAAGTTTGAAGACTTGGTTGTAATTGGTCACCCCAAAGGAAATACGAAATATTCCATGGAGAAATTGACACAATTCGTTGCGAAAAATCATAAGAAACACAATTTCACTTCGTTTGAGAAATTACCATGAGAATTGTAACACGTGAAAATCTCGATACCGAACAATGGGATGCTTTAGTCTCAAGATTCCCAGAAACTTCGTTTTTTTCCTATTCGTGGTACTTGGATGCCGTTGCTGAAAACTGGTGTGTTTTGGTGAATGATGATTACTCCACTGGCATTGCCTTGCCATACTCAAAAAAATTAGCCGTCAAAATTCTGTACACACCCATTTTTGGTCGCTACGTTACGCCTTATGGAATTTTTTCCAAAAGTGATCGGGATCTCATTTCAGCATATTTTTCGGTGCGTGAATTAGCAACGAGCATTGAATTATTCAAAGAGAATATTCTGCGCGTACATCAAATAATCCCTGTTGGACACGAACGGAAATTATCGTCTCAAGGAAAACGAACGTTGTCCAAGGCAACTAAAAAAGGGCTATCGGTTCACGTTCATGAAGATTATGCGAAGATCATTCCTGCGATTAAAAATGAAATCACGGGCAAATTCAAAGGCGTTAACGCGAAAAGTCTGGCACGATTGGAACAACTTTTCAAATCTGCATCGAAACGAAATAAAATCAAAGTTTTTGAAGTGACCCATAATGAAGAGTCGGGCGGAATTGTGTGCCTGTATGATGAGCATCAAGTTCTTTATGTGAAAGGTGCTTGTCCAGAGAATTTAAAGTTGAACGGAGGAATGTACCTTGCGCTGAACCAGGCAATTGAATTCGCATCTGATCATGGACTTCTGTTCGATTTCGGCGGATCGAATGTGGAAGGCGTCAAAAGATTTAATCACAATCTCGGTGGGATAGACACCCAATATTTCTTCCATCAAAAGGATGAAGGCCCTGCGATGTTCAAATTCGCTAGAAAATTGAAAAAACGCATCGGTTAGCGCTACCTATTATTGTTTATTTTTGTTCATGCTTCTGCCAAAATCAAATTTACCGCGTTGGATTATTATCGTTGCCGACTTAGGCTTGTCGGTATTCGCTTTGCTTTTTGCTTATTTGATTCGTTTCGACCTAGAAGCAAATCCAGATTTGATTGCCAATGAATGGAACATCTTATCGAAGTCGATAGCTGTCTATATACTGATCAAATTAATCGTTTTTTATGCTTTTGGAATTCATAAAGGGTTAATTAGACACACTTCGACACAAGATTTTGCACGAATTGTCAAAGGAACAGCACTGAGTACTGCTTTGTTCTTGATCATAGGGATTTTAAGGTCAAAATTCGTAGACGGATACTATTTATTCCCAATGTCTGTTCTCATCATGGAGTTTACCTTTGCGACGATTTTTTTGGTGGGATCACGATTTGTAGTAAAACTTATTTATCTCGAATCGATTAAAATTAAAGATGCGGACGAACGCGTTTTAATCTATGGCGCCGGAATTTCGGGACTCATCACCAAAAGAACAATAGAGAAAGATCCAGGAACGGCGTATCGTATTTTGGGATTTGTCGATGACAACAAAAAGTTAGCTGGAAATCGATTGGAGGGCATCACCATTTACCACACTTCCAATTTGGAAAAAGTGATTAAGGAACAGGAAGTCTCGCAATTAATTGTCGCGATTCAAGAACCAGATGCCATCAAAAGAAAAGAAGTTGTAGAGGTTTGTCTTGCAAATAATGTTTCCGTTCAAAAGGTTCCGAGTACAAAAAGCTGGATCAATGGAGAATTCTCGACGAAGCAGATTTCGAAAATTAAGATTGATGATTTGTTGGGTCGAAAAGCAATTGAACTGGACGCGAATAAGATCAGTGCTGAGATGAAAAACCAAGTGATTTTAGTCACTGGTGCCGCTGGATCTATCGGATCGGGGATGGTGCGACAAATTGCGAAGTTTCAACCTTCCAAATTGATTTTATTGGATCAGGCCGAATCTCCAATGTACGATCTGCAAAATGTATTGCGCGACGAATTCCCTCAACTCAACATTGAAGTCGTGATTGGCGATATTCGTAGCTTGGAACGAATGGAAAATCTGTTTAAGACTTTTTCGCCATACTTTGTTTTTCACGCTGCAGCGTACAAGCATGTTCCTTTGATGGAGGTCAATCCCTCAGAAGCAGTTTTAACGAATGTTTTAGGAACAAAAAATCTTGTTGATCTTTCTTTGAAATATAAGGTATTCAAATTCGTAATGATTTCCACAGACAAGGCGGTAAATCCAACAAATGTGATGGGAGCATCAAAACGAATCGCTGAAATTTATGCACAAAATGCATCTGGCGGCGATACGAAATTCATCACAACACGTTTTGGGAATGTCCTTGGCTCGAACGGCTCCGTGATTCCTCTTTTCCAAAGACAACTGGATCAAGGTGGGCCGTTAACCGTGACTGACGAGCGAATCACGCGATATTTCATGACAATTCCAGAAGCGTGTCAACTAGTTTTAGAAGCTGGCTCCATGGGCGAAGGCGGTGAGATCTTTGTTTTCGATATGGGAGAATCCGTAAAAATTATCGATCTCGCAAAAAAAATGATTCAGTTGAGCGGATTGACGCTCGGAAAAGATATAGAGATCAAAATTACAGGATTGCGTCCTGGAGAAAAGCTATATGAAGAATTGTTAGCCAAGGAGGAGAATACATTGGCAACGCATCACCCTCAGATTTTAAAAGCAAAAATGCGCGAAGAGGGAAGCGTTCAAATCGAAAATATAAACGCGCTTATCCAGCTTTTTGGAATGCAAAACAACAACGATATCGTTCGTAAAATGAAAGAAATTGTACCTGAATTTATTAGCAACAATTCGGATTTTGAACAATTAGATAAAAGATGATAGAACCAGCAAGAATTCACGTGAGATTTTCAGACTTAGATGTACTTGGACACGTAAATAATTCTATTTATTTAAGTTATTTCGAAATTGCACGTGTTCACTATTTTGCTCACATGTTGGGAACGGAATGGGACTGGAAAAAAGATGGTGTCATTCTCGTGAAAAATGAAGTAGAATACCTCAAACCAGTTCTTTTGCATCACCAACCTTTTGTTCAGGTTTTTTTGGAGAATATCGGTACAAAAAGCTTCACACTTTCATACGAATTGAAGGTTGACGGTGCGCTTTGCTCTAGAGGATCATCAGTCTTAGTCTGCTTCGATAGTAGTAAAAATGAAACGATTCCAATTCCAGAAGTTATGTCAAAGGCACTACTTCAATTGAAAAAGGAACAATAATTGATTAATTTACATCAAAAGTCATTATATGAAATACTTATCTCTTCTCTTTTCATTAACGTTTTTCTCATCTGCATGGGCGCAACCAGGTGGACTTTTAGGAAAGGAAAAAGACTCTTGTTACTTCCGCTTTAAAACAGTGATGGAAGATGGTCAACCGAAGAAAGTACGGATAAAAACGAAGGAAGATTTGCGTTATTTGGAGTGGGAATGTGGACAAACGCTGGGTATTGTAGATTGCAATAGCGAACTTACTTATGACGAAGGGACGAATACGGTTTACAAAGAAGCGACGGACATGACTAATATCGCTGGGAGCAACAAGCCGTTTACAGGTAAATGCGAATCATGCCATTCAAACGGACGTATACAAAGACGCGTTTCATTCGAAAATGGGAAGGAAAATGGAATAGATACGACTTATTACGAAAGTGGTTGTCCGCAAATTATTCGCTCTTTGGTTCAGGGAATCGACCACGGTACATGGTATTATATGTATGACAGTACTGAATTACTAGCCTGGGAAATGAATTATTACATGGGCGAAAAACACGGGAAGCATATTTTTTTCGAAATAGATCGTGAGGACCCAAATAAAATCAGACTTGATACGACCAAATGGGAAAATTACGACCAAGGAATTCTGCACGGATGGAAAAGAACGTATCATGAAAATGGTGTTTTGAAAAGAGAAGTAAGTTACGATCACGGTATTTATGATGGACCTTTCAGAGTCTATAACAACGAGCGTATCATCATCGAAGAGATTTTTTACAAAAAGGGAAAAAAAGACCAGGAAGCAACGTACTATTATGATGACGGAACACTTTTACGAACAGAGAGTTGGGACGAAGGCATAAAAAGCGGAGAGTTTAAAACGTTTTACTATCAAGGTCACATTCAAACAACGGAAAGTTATAAAAAGGGACTTAAAGAAGGTTGGTTCAAACAGTATTACCCGGATCAATCCTTAAAAAATCAAAGTTTATACAAAAAGGATGTTTTGATTGAAGAGCACCGTTATGACGAGCACGGTAGAGAAACGTATTCTTTCGGAACGCCAACCAGTTCAGGTGCCGAAGACGATCAAATGCCTGAACAAGGAAAGAAGAAAAAGAAAAAAAAGAAGGACTAATTAAATATATCCGACCATGTCATACGTGACATATCCGACCATTTCTTTCAAGAAATCTTTCCATTGAGAAAAGTTCGACATATTTGGAATTAGATATTGATCCCAATAGTAATTACCTGTTTGATTTGTATACAAATCCGTAGAATAGGGCGTACATTTTAAGCCTTGACGTTCGAAGCATCCAAGCGCTCTTCGCATGTGAATTCCCGATGTCACCAACAAAAACGAATCAAACTCTGGATATGATCGATCGATCAATTTTTTCGTTTCCAGCGCATTTTCATAGGTGTTTTTGGATTTCTCTTCAGTAATAATGTCCTTCGCTGGAATCCCCCATGTGACCAATATTTCTTTCATTTGGCGCGCTTCATGCAATCCTCGATCGTTAAGGTATCCAGAATCGCCACTAATCAATATTTTTTTGACTTTCCCTTTTTTATAGAGCGTAATCGCTTGGAAAATTCGATCACCTGGCCTTCGAATGCTTAAGACTTTCAGATCGTTGTTGTATTCCGACATGCCACCGAGAACAATCGCGACATCGTATGTTTTCAGTTGTTCTTGCTTCACCCCAGGATATTCCCATAGTCCGCAAAACTCAGAAAATAACACGGAATTTGAGAAGAAAAAAAAGATGCCAACAGCAGTCCATTTTAGCTTTTTTTTCCAACGTGGATTTTTCCAGAAAAAATACAAACCAATACACAGAAGGAACCAGAAAAATGGCGAGAGCAGGAATAACAGTAATTTCGATAGAATGAAAAACATACTTTTTATAAATACTGTGCAAGCATAGTTGAAAATGCTAAATTTGTCTTCGGAATTAGTCCAGAATAAAACAAAAATAATAAGAAATGAAGACGATTGAAGGTTGGTTTAACTTGGATAAAGGAAGTATCGCGAAAATATTAGTCGAAATGGGCGTGAAAATTGCCATGGCAATTGCCGTGCTTGTAATAGGTTTTTGGGTGGCAAAGCAGCTTTCCCGAGGATTGGAACGCTTGTTGAAAGCACGTGAAACCGACCCAAGTTTAACGTCTTTCCTTCGAAGTTTAACTAGTATTGGACTGAAATTATTGATTATTGTTTCTGCAATTACGCAGTTGGGTGTTGAAATGACATCCTTCGTCGCGCTTTTAGGAGCTGCTGGATTGGCGATTGGTATGGCATTCTCTGGAACGCTTTCTAATTTTGCGGGTGGAGTTATGATTCTCCTTTTCAAGCCATTTAAAGTGGGAGATTTTATTCACACGCAGGGAGAAGAAGGGTTTGTGAAGGAAATTTTAATTTTCAATACGATTTTAACAACCTTCGATAACAAGGTGATCATTTTAGCAAACGGTGCCGTTGCCAACAATACCATTGTCAATTACACAAAAGCTTTAAAACGACGCGTGGATTGGACCTTTGGAATTGCCTACGGAGACGACCTTAAAAAAGCAAAAGAACTCTTCGAAAAATTCATGAAGGAGGACCCACGTATTTTGCAGGAGGAAAATAATTTTAGCACCATAGGTTCGCTTGGTGATTCTTCTGTAAATATTGCGGTCCGCGCATGGGTGAAAGCAGAAGATTATTGGGATGTTTATTTCGATATGAACGAAAGAGCCTATAACGAATTTGGCGCAGCAGGATTGTCCATTCCATTCCCGCAAGTGGATGTACACATGAAGAGTGAGGAAGCATGAAAGAATATTTAGATCATCCTATTGTTAAGGGGTATATCGACGCGAATCGCTTTGGAATCCTTCTCGATATGGAGTTTGATATTTTTAATCCTGGCGAAGTTCTTTACTTGATGAAGATTTCTGAGAAGCACTTGGCAACCCCTTTTGCTGCACATGGAGGTTCTATTTCTGCAATGATGGATGCCACTATGGGTGTTTGCGCTTTGTCTCAAGTAATCGATGAAAACAAAGTGGTTTCCACAATAGAAATGAAGATTTCTTTTTTGTCTCCGGGAAAACTTGGGGATGTTTTAAAGGGAACGGCCAAAATAATTAAAAGTGGTCGTAGGATTATTTTTGTGGAAGGTTTGATAGAAAATCAGGATGGTAAGAAAATTGCCATGGCTTCAGGAACGTTTAATGCGTATCCAATGGAAAAAGCAGGCTTCGAATGAAGCAATTATTTATCTTTGTACTATGCAGTTAATTCTCAACGATATTGGAACTTGGGAGGTGCTCTTAATCCTCGCTTTTGCGTTGATGTTTTTTGGTTCGAAAAGCATCCCTGGTTTGGCACGCACTGCAGGGAAAACAATCCGTCAGGTCAGAGAAGCATCCTCCGATATTCAAAATGAGATTCGGAAGTCGAGCAATGATATGAAAAATGATTTGAATCTGAAGGAATTAATCAGTGATACCGCTGAGGATATCAAGCGCCCTTTGGATCAATACGCCTCAGACCTCGATGATGCCGTGAAGTATCAACCACCGCGTCGACCTTCAGTCGCAAAACCTCCTGGACATCCCGAAAGAATGGAAACTGAAAAGCCAGAAGTCGAAAACAACTCTGAAGATTCCATTGAAACAAAATCAACTGAAACCAACGTTCAGTCAGAAAATCCAGATTCGAAGGAAACGAAAACGTAATTTCGAACGTCTTTAAAAGGAATTCTCAATTTGCATGAAATGATTCCTATCCACCAATCGAAACAAACCAGTCGCAGCAAGATAGTCATCAATAGACTGTCGGAACTGAACGACTACGATTTTGGGAATCCTCACCGTCACGAGTATTTCGAATTTTTTTGTTTTATCAAAGGAGGAGGTAAGCACATCATCGACTTTCACGAAATTGAAATCAACTCGTATTCAATTCAAATTGTAGCGCCCGGGCAAGTACATCAAGTGAATCGGGCACTCGACTCTTTCGGTTTTGTGTGTCTTTTTGAGTTAGAGTCACTCAATACAAGTTCGGATATTCAATCGTTTTTGTTTGATCATATTTGTTTCGATTTGGAGGAAAGAACTCCCGAATACCTTGTTCCAGAGGAGAAACAAAGCTGGTTTGAAATGATCACTCAAATGATGTGGGAAGATTATCGAAACGCTTCTGAGTTTAGTCAAATGAATATTCGAGCGACCATTCAGCAATTGTGCGTGCGGTGCATGGAGTGGGACAATCAAAAAAGTGCGCTGCGTTCTGGAGAATATGCAAGATTTCGGCGCTTACTTTTTCAAGAATTCAGAAACTTGAAGAAAGTCAAAGACTACGCCAATCTGTTACATGTTTCTGAGAAGTCGCTCAATGAAATGGTGAAACGAAACACAGGGAAAAGTGCCAGTACGATAATCTACGATCAAGTTATTGTAGAGGCCAAAAGATTGCTTCAAACTGCAATTTCAGCAAAAGAAACGGCTTATAATCTCAATTTCGATGATCCAGCTCACTTCAGCAAGTTCTTTAAAAACCAAACAGGAATTTCTCCTTCAGAATTTCAAAAACAACAGATCAATTCTTAAGTTCACATTCTGGAATTGACTGAAATTACGTTGTCATTTCCGAATTGTACAAGCTATCGTCTGAATTGTACGTGGTAAAAAGCAATTTCAATACGCAACTTTGAAGTCTAAAATCACACGTTATGAAAAAAATTATAATCACAAGTCTAGTCGCTGCGACAATTGCATTGTCGAGTTCTGCCCAAACGTGGAATCAGGTTTCGGTTCCCACGAGTGCTAAGTTAAATGATATCTACTTTGCTTCAAATTCTGTAGGATATATAGTAGGAGATAGTGCTACCATACTGAAAACGATAGATGGTGGTGAGACATGGGTGAAACTAAATGCAACGTATGAAGGCAATTCTTTCGGAGTCGTGCGTCTTTCTGATGTTGATTTTGTGTCTGAAACCATCGGTTATTTGGTTATGGATGGCGGTACTTTCGGAACGGCAAAAACGACAGATGGTGGACTAACCTGGACTGGGATTCCGAATAACAACACCAATCAATGCTTTCCGCAGAGTGTTTATGCTTTTGCAGAAGACGACTTAATGATTGGCGGTTCAGATTGCTTTCAAGGAACGACCGTTACGCAATACCAAGATCCAGATTGGACGGTGAAAACGGTGAACTACCAAACGGGAATAACGGATCAATTTGTGACTCAATTTGACTTTGAGGGCAATCTTGGTGTTGCGGCGGTGAATGCTGATTTCATGCTTCGTTCGATTGATTTTGGTCAAACATGGGACACCGTGAGTGTTGGACTTTCTGCGGGTTCGGTTCTTACCTCAGTAATGATTGCTTCGAACAACACCGTTTATGCAGGTTATAATGAACAAGGAGCGGGGTTCGGAATTCTATTTTCTACAGACAATGGGGTTAGCTGGAGTCAAGATATCAATTCAGCAACATTTTTCTACCCGGCCTATTTCGGACTGTGTGAATCAAACTCCGGAAAGATTTACTTTGGTGCACAACCTTCCAACTCCGCCGCTGGTTTAATTTTCGAATTAGAAAATGGATTTTGGAACTACCAGTCTGTCGATCAACCAATTTACGCGCTAGATAGTTATGGAAATGATGTAACTTTTGGGATTGGAGATAGTGGTTATGTGGTCGTTAATCAGCCTTTAGGTTCTTTGTCAATCTCACAAAACACCGTTCCAACTTCGGAAATGGTATTGTATCCAAATCCAGCAATTGATGTAATTCATTGGGACTGTCAAAACTGCGACGCATCTCGAATTCAGATATTCGACAACAGCGGCAGATCTGTTTATGTTGAGGTGAATCCAACGAATCATTCTTTGGAAACGTCTAATCTACCGAATGGGATGTACACTTTTGAAATCCTTTCAAAAGAAAGAGTGCATACATCAAAGTTTGTCAAACAATAACTCAATCAAACAGAAATAGCAGAAGGGGAAGGACTATTTGTTCTTCCCTTTCCCTTTTGAATCTCCTTTACCATTCGAGTTTCCGTGGTTCGCCTTGTTCTGTTTTGACTTTCCTTTCAGAGCATGAAATTCAGCAGAGCCTGGTTTGATGCCCAAATCTTTCGCAATTGCTCCCCATCCTTTCTCCTTGTTAGCTTGATAGCTTCCGATGACCACATCGATTTCAATTCCGAGGATATCTTTCATTCGGGCAGAAAGTAAAATTTCAGCGGGATTCATTATTGCCAGCATATCGTTAATCTTAGGAATTCCAATTCCAAAATCAACAGAAAGCTTCGACTTGAAAGCAGATAAGTCACCCTTTGCTTCAGTATTGAATTGGTTCAGTTCAGCTTCCAGGCTGGCATCACCTGTTTTAAATTCAATCTGAGACATTCCATTTAAGGAAAGTATCAACGATATAAATAATGTTATAGACAATTTCATAATTTCAATTTTCTACGATAAATCAATTTTGAAGCCATTAGGAAATACAGAGTCAAGTTTCAGGTAATCATAGTTTTAAGTTATTAATAAAGGTGATTTAGTATCCAAAACGGAAAAAGCCTTTTCAAAATGAAAAGAAGTCTCTTAAAAAAGTGAAAGAATGTGAAATTTCAAGAAACTTTTCGTTTTCATGAACCTTTCGTCAACAACTTAGTATTACTTGCGAAAACCTAGAACAGTGCACGCGTTCTCTTTTAAAATTGAAACAATGAAACGAATACTTTTAATAGCCCTAATTGCAATTGGTAACTCTGTGATTGGACAAGAAAAGCAACCTGTTTTTCCAATTGTAGAGGAAGCACAAGAAATTGAATGGTACCGTCAGCAATGGAAATTATGGAAAGACGATGCCATGAACGGCTCTAAAAATGAGAATGCCTGGTACAACTATTATTCTGCAACGAGAGCATTACGCAATACAGTGGAACAAAATGAAAAGAAAGAGTTTTACGATCTCTGTCATTCAATTAGTGTCGAAATGCTCGAAAAATTCCCCGAAAGTTTCGAAGCGAATTACGTGGCTTTATGGGATCAAGGTTTAAGCAATACAGATCCAAAATACTTGTGGAAGGCTTATAAAATTAGTCCGAACGATGCGCGTTTGTATGATGAGTTACTTATTCGCTATGAAATAGAACAAAAATCTACAGAACGAAAAGAAATGGCCGAAAAAATGGTATCGAACAATTACTTAGCTGCGTCTGTACTTAATTGGGGATACAATCTGCTTTCCGAATTGGATCAGAACGCTATTGTTTTATCCGCTGGTGACAACGATACGTATGCATTGTGGTTAAATCAATTTGGGATGGGTTACAGAGAAGATGTTCACGTACTCAATATTCACATGGCACAAATACCTGAATACCGAGAAAAGCTATTTACCAAAATGGGAATTCCGAATTTGAGTCAAGAAGGAATAACCTTGGATAAAATTATTGAACACGTTATGTCAAATAGTGGTGATCTTGATGTGCATATAGCTTCTTCGGCCTATGGATACATACAAAACGCAGCATTGACGGAAAATCTATACCTCACTGGTTTATCTTATCTACACGCTGAAGAATCGATAGATAACTTAAGTTTGATTCGCAGAAATTTCGAAAAGCGCTACGCATTGGATTACCTCACGGTTAAGTTCAGTTCACATCGCATGGATGAAATTGCTGAAAATTTTCATTTGCTTTACGTGACACCTCTCGTGAAATTATATCACATGTATACTTTCTCAGAGGAAAAAGAAAAGGTGGAAGAGGTAAAAAGAATCCTCCTTTCGATTACGTCCAATACGACGATGGAACAGGAGATTTTGAACCTATTGAAGTAATCTGTGTTTCACCTAAAGAATACATTAGCTTCTAAATCGGACGAAGCATTAATAGCCTTGTTGTCTTCGAATAGAAGCAACGAGGCTTTAACCGAATTACATAAACGTTATGCGCACCGTGTTTTGGGTTATTTTCTTCGAATGTTCAATGGTGATAAGGAAAAAGCCCAAGACTTCGTTCAGGACTTGTTTCTTCGGATTTTGTCCAAGCACAAACAATTCGACGCTAAAGGAAATTTTTCACATGGATGTTCACGATTGCCAGCAATATGGCGAAAACAGAATTAAAACGAAAATCGAGGTTTAGTGATACTGGAGATTTTGAAGCAGTAACATGGTCTCCCGATGAATATACTAAGGAGCGCTTTCACTATCAGCTTTCAAAGGCAATCGACAATTTGGACGAACTGCATCGCTCTGTCTTTGTTTTGCGCTATCTGAATCAGTTGTCTTTAAAGGAGATAAGCGAAGTCAAAGAAATTCCCATTGGTACGGTCAAATCTCGATTGTTCAAAGCTACAAAAGAAGTAGGGCATGAGTTGTATGAGTTCCGGTCAAAAGAGACCAACGTATTTAAATTATATTAAGATGAAAGAGGAAATTGAAATAAAGTTGTTCGACTTATTAGAATCAAAAGATTACCATGAACTCGATTCTCAAGAACACCAGTTTGTCGAAATGCATAGCTCAAAAGAGGAGTATGAATCGCAGCGAATGGCGATACTAGGCATGAAAGACTACCAGGAATCGTCAGTGCCACATCCGCTGGTGATTGATAGAAAATCGCTGCTCCTTCCTCTTATTTGGACTTCGATAAGTTCTGCTGCGGCAGCAATAGTACTTCTTCTTTGGTTACTTCCTGAATCTAAGAGGTCGATACAAATAAAATGGGTGACACCTGAAGTTAGAACTGTTGACACCTTGGTTGTAGAGCGAGTTGTTCGAGATACAATTGTGCAATTTCAAGAAGTGAAAAGTAAAATTGCCAGCAGAGATTTATCACCTAAAGCGATAGAGAGCATACCACAATTTGAGCAAGACGCTTTCATTGCAGATGCTTTAAAAATTCAAAAACTTGATTTGGAAAATAAAGGCGTATCAGCAACCAATGATGCGGTCATTCAAAGATTCACGCCTGCTCCTTTTATAGGAATGTAATTATTTAGCTTTAAACAATCCGTATTTCGCGATACACCAAAGTGCACGGAATCCGTCTTTCCAGCCTATTTTTTTACCTTCTTCGTAGGTTCTTCCGTAATAAGAAATTCCTACTTCATAGATTCTAAGTTTTTTATTTCGAGATATTTTGGCCGTTACTTCTGGTTCGAAACCAAAGCGGTTTTCATTCAATTTCAATCCTTGAATAATATCCCTTCTGAACATTTTATAACACGTTTCCATGTCCGTTAAGTTCAAGTTCGTAAACATGTTGGACATACGGGTAAGGAACTTATTGCCAATCGAATGCCAGTAGAATAAAATGCGGTGTGGCTTTCCTCCAATGAAGCGAGATCCATAGACAACATCAGCAAAATCATCACAAATAGGTTGTAGCAGATCATTGTATTCTTCTGGATCGTATTCCAAGTCAGCATCCTGAATAATAACTAAATCACCCTTCGCCTTTTCGATTCCTGTATGAAGTGCCGCCCCTTTACCTTTGTTTACTTCGTGCTCATAATAGGTGATTTCCAATTCTGGATTCGCTTCCATATATCGCTCTACAGCACCTTTAGTGTCATCCGCAGAACAATCATTTACGATGATTACTTGCTTAGTAATATCGTGGATAAGTTCAACACGCTTCACCTTGTCGAGAATTCTGTGAATCGTTTTTTCCTCGTTGTATGCAGGAATGATAATTGAGAGCGATTGGATCTCCATGGAAAAAATATTTTTGCGAATATACGCGAAATGGTTGGAAATGGAATTGGACTTTAAAAAAATGGGACTGTGCCGCATTTGTCGAGGTGAATTAACTTCGCCATAGGCAGTGTAGGTGCAAGGGTTGTTCATTCATCAAAGCGATTGAACGAAATAAGTGTATCATCAGAAAAATGAAGACAGATTTCAAAACTCAAGTTTCAAAATCGACTCAGAATCAATCATTTATTTCTACCATTGAATTATAATCCTGCACTTTCAGTTTATTCTACGTACCTTTGCGGCTAATTATAAATTAATTGAATGACATTTGAGGAACTGGGGCTAAAGAGTGGAGTGTTGAAGTCGTTAAAAGAATTGGGTTTTGAAACACCTACTCCGATCCAGCAAGAAGCTATTCCACACCTATTAAAGGAGGAAAGCGATTTTGTTGGTCTAGCTCAAACGGGAACAGGGAAAACAGCAGCCTTTGGGTTGCCATTAGTATCTAAAGTAGAAGAGGGAAGAAAAGTACCTCAGGGATTGATAATCTGTCCAACGCGCGAATTGTGCTTACAGATTACAAAGGACTTGGAGAATTATTCCAAGCACATTAATATCAAAATAGTATCCGTTTACGGCGGTACTGACATCCGAAAACAAATTACGGACATCAAAAGAGGCGTGCAAATTATTGTGGCGACTCCGGGACGTTTGGTGGATTTGATCAATCGGAAGGCAATCCAATTGCAAGAAATTGAATGGGTTGTTTTAGATGAGGCGGATGAAATGCTCAACATGGGCTTCAAAGAGGATATTGATGCAATTTTGGAGATGACTCCGCAATACAAAAACGTCTGGTTGTTTTCAGCGACTATGCCGAAAGAAGTTGCGTCCATTGCCAAAAATTACATGGAGAATCCACTAGAGGTTTCTATTGGACACAAAAATCAAACGAACGAAAACATCGATCACATCTATTTTTCCGTTTCGGAAAGAGATCGTTATCAAGGTTTAAAGCGATTGATAGATTACAATCCTGAAATTTATGGATTGGTATTCTGTCGTACACGTCGTGAAACTGCAGAAGTTGCAGATAAACTTGGTAAAGATGGATACAGTGCAGAGCCTTTGCATGGAGATTTATCTCAGGCGCAAAGAGATCAGGTAATGAGAAGATTTAGAGATAAATCGATTCAATTGCTTGTTGCAACAGATGTAGCTGCTCGTGGAATTGACGTAGATGACATTACACACGTAATTAACTACAATCTTCCAGACGAAATTGAAAACTATACGCATAGAAGCGGACGTACTGCTCGCGCTGGAAAGCATGGTGAATCTCTCGTTTTAATTAACCCAAGAGAATCTCATAAAATAAAAGCTATCGAGCGTAAAATTCGTACGACTTTCACCAAAGGAACAATTCCAAACGCGAAAGAAATCTGCGAAATCCAATTGATGAAATTGGTTGATCGTGTGATTACTACGGAAGTGAAAGAAGATGAAATGGCTGAGTTTTTGCCAGTTGTAATGAAAGAATTTGAAGATATGTCGAAAGAAGATGTCATCAAAAGATTCATTTCTGCTGAATTCAACCGCTTTATTGAATACTACGAACGAGCAGGAGATTTGAACGCCAAAGAAGGGAAGTCGAAAGACAGAATGGAACGTGGCGGAAGAAAAGAGCGCGTTGACGATAAAGATCGTACACGTTTCTTTGTTAACATCGGTAAGAGAGACGGGTTAAACCCTGGAGGTTTACTACGTGTTGTTTGCGATAGTACTGGATTACAATCTAGTGCAGTAGGTAGAATCGATATTATGGCGTCTTTCTCATTCTTTGAGGCAAGCAACGACGTTGTAGATCGAATTCTTTCTCAAGTAAACGGTTCTGAGTACGAAGGAAACGAAATCAAAATCGAAGTTACCAAGAAAAGCGGCGGAGGCGGCGGGCATCAACGTTCCGATCGTCCGAACAGATTGCGCAGCGGTGGCGGAGGGAACTTCCGATCTAAAGGAGGAGACCGAAGCAGAAGCGGCGGTGGAGATCGCAGCCGAAGTGGTGGTGGAGAACGAAGGAGAAAAAGATCATAAATTCGAATAAAGACACAATCTCGGATTAAATGGAATTGATCGATATCAAAAAACCATTTATTGGAAATAATATCAATTCAGCTGCTTGTTTTCAAGTGGCTGAATTTGGTTGTAATGAGAAGTAGTAAACTGCAAAATGCCAATTCGCAACTAGGCGAACAAGATTAGATTATGGAAATCAGAAACATCGCTATTATAGCACACGTTGACCACGGAAAAACAACATTGGTCGACAAAATGATCGAAGCAGGAAACGTTGAAGACGAACGTACACGTCCGAAAGGAGAATTAATTATGGATAACAACGATCTTGAAAGAGAACGTGGAATTACCATTGTTTCCAAAAACGTATCTGTTTCTTACAAAGGAACAAAAATCAACATTATCGATACTCCTGGTCACGCCGACTTCGGAGGAGAGGTAGAGCGTGTACTAAACATGGCCGACGGAGTTTGCCTTTTGGTAGATGCATTCGAAGGTCCAATGCCGCAAACACGTTTCGTTCTCGGTAAGGCTTTGGCAATGGGATTAAAACCATTGGTAGTAATCAACAAAGTGGACAAAGAAAACTGTACACCGGATGAAGTTCACGAAAAAGTCTTCGATTTGATGTTCGAATTGGATGCGAACGAAGATCAATTGGAATTCCCAACTATTTACGGTTCAGCAAAAAACGGTTGGATGTCTGATGATTGGAAAAACCAAACTTCAACGATTACTCCTCTTTTAGATAAAATTTTAGAATATTATCCACCAATCACAATTGAAGAAGGAAACACGCAAATGTTGATCACTTCATTGGATTTCTCATCGTTCGTAGGAAGAATCGCTATTGGACGTTTGACAAGAGGTGTGATGAAGCCAAATATGCCAATCGTTCTTGCTAAATCGGATGGTACTTTGCAAAAGCATCGCGTAAAAGATGTGTTTACCTTTGAAGGAACCGACCGCGTAAAAGTGGACGAAGTTCAAGGTGGAGATCTTTGTGCAGTTACTGGAATTGAAGGATTTGAAATTGGAGATTCCATCTGTGATTTCGAAAACCCAGATCCGTTGGAAACAATTGACATCGATGAACCAACAATGAGTATGTTGTTTTCTATCAACGATTCACCATTCTTCGGAAGAGAAGGTAAATTCGTTACAAGTCGACACATTTCTGAGCGCTTGGACAAAGAATTGGAGAAAAACCTTGCAATGCGCGTTCAAGGAACTGACAAAGCAGATAAATGGATGGTTTTCGGTCGTGGTGTAATGCACTTGTCGGTACTTATTGAAACGATGCGTCGTGAAGGATACGAATTACAGGTGGGGCAGCCACAAGTAATTATCAAGGAAATTGATGGGGTTAAATGCGAACCTGTTGAGGACTTGACAATCGATTTACCAGAAGCAAATAGCGGAACTGCCGTAGAAGCTGTAACGAAAAGAAAAGGTGAAATGAAAAATATGACTCCAAAAGGAGATCGTATGATCATCGAATTTGAAATTCCATCACGAGGAATTATCGGATTGCGTAATTATCTTCTCACAGCAACTGCTGGTGAAGCAATTATGACACATCGTTTCTTGGAATACCAGCCATACAAAGGTGAAATTCCTGGTCGATTGAACGGATCATTGATCTCAATGGAACAAGGGAAATCAATTCCTTTCTCATTGAACAATCTCCAAGAACGTGGAACTTTCTTTATCGCACCAGGTGAGGATATCTACGAAGGTCAAGTGATTGGTGAAAACAGTCGTGCAAGCGATTTGGTTGTCAACGTGACGAAAACGAAGAAAATGTCCAATATGCGTTCTTCTGGAGCAGACGATAAAGTGAAATTGGCACCGCCAAAACAATTTAGCTTGGAGGAATGTTTGGAATATATCCAATCAGATGAGTACGTTGAGGTGACACCAGTAAACTTGAGAATGCGTAAGATTCTTTTGAAAGAAACAGATCGTAAACGTTCTGGTAAGTAATTGTAATAAACTTTGAAAAGGGAAAAGCTACAGTTTTTCCCTTTTTTTATTTTATATTCATATCATGAATAAAGTTTTAATCTTCAGTGTCATATTGACAATTGTAGGTTGCCAAGTAAAGACCGAATCGACCAATTCCAACGACTCTGAAATAGACTCTAGTGAAACTTATGAAGTAGTGGATACCATTCCACGAGTAACAGGAATCGGTGGTGTTTTCTTCGTTTCTGAGAATCCAGACTCGTTGAATAATTGGTATGGAGAGAATCTTGGCTTAGCGATTGACGCCTATGGTTCCCCGTTTGAATTCAGAAATGCAAACAATCCTGATCAGGTGAATTATCTCAGATGGAGCACACATGGAAGCGATGCTTATATGAAACCTTCAAGCAAACAGTTCATGATTAATTACCGCGTGAACAATATAGAAGGACTCATTCGAAAATTGGAAGCATCAGGGACAGTGATGCTAGACTCCCTTCAGACCTACGATTACGGCAAATTCATTCACTTCATGGATCCCGATGGCAATAAAGTAGAGTTATGGGAACCTAAAGATGAGGTTTTAACGGAAATGGGCGGAAAAACCACGAAGTAATCCAACTAAAATTGTGAATTTCCTGTTGATAACAAATGTTAATCCATTGATTTTGGCTTCAAATTTGCCTATCTTTAATAAAACCAACGCTGTGGCCTATGTTTGATGATGATGACGAAAACGATGCGTTCGAGGATGGAGAGTTGAAAAAGGACTTGGAACGTTTCGAGAAATTTCTAGTAGGAGAACCTATCGGCTTTATAGATAGTGATCGTTGGGAATCGATGATAGATCATTTCTTGATCATGGGACAGTATTCCAAGGCACTTATTTGTGCGGATGAAGCACTTGTCAACTTTTCATACAATTCTACTCTAAAACTAAGAAAAGCACAAGCGCATTCAGCTATGGGGGCCTTGAAGGAATCCCTGAATTTGTTGAATGAATTAGAACGCGAGGGACTTTCATCTATGGAGATCTTTTTAACACGCGCTTCGGTTTTTAGCCAGTTGAAAGATTCAAAAAACGCAATACGTTATTTCAAAGCTGCTTTGACAGAAGCATTACCTGAGGATCGAGACGAAATTTATTTGGATCTTGCCATGGAATACCAGAATTCAGGAGAATCTCAACTGGCGATCAATGTTCTACGGGAGGCCATTGCAGAAAATCCGTTAAACGAAGGCGCAATCTATGAATTGGCGTATTGTTATGACGCATTGGGTGACTTCGAAGCTTCCATTAAATGCTACTCCAATTTCATCGACGATAATCCGTATTCTTTCACTGCATGGTACAATCTGGGTAATGCGTATGCGAAATTAGAAAACCTCGAGAAAGCAGCATGGGCTTACGATTATTGTTTGTTGATAAACGATGAATTCGGTCCAGCATATTTCAACTTAGCACACACAAGCCTTTCTTTAGATCGTTATACGACTGCGATAACTTACTTTGAAAAATGCATGGAGCTTGATGGTGAAGATCCTTTAGCACTTTGCTATATAGGTGAATGTCACGAACAACTGGGCAATTTAGAAAAAGCGAAAGAATTTTATCAAAAATCGATTGATTTGGCTCCAATGCTTCCAGATGCTTGGTTAGGCTTGGGAATCGTCGAGGATCTCGAAGGTAAAACCAAAGAGGGAATTGTGCTCATTGAAAAAGCGGCAGAACTAGACCCAGAGAACGCTAGTATCTATCACGTCCTCGCGGGGGCCTATGAAAAGTTGGAGCAATTCGATAAAGCGTACGAATATTATGAGCTTTCATTGGCTCTAGATCCCACTGAGGAAGATGCTTTACTTAATTATATAGAGCTGCTCTCGAAAGAGTCATTGAAGCTTGCGTATGATTTCTTAGAAGATTTTAATGTGATTGAAGGCGGAAATGAAATTCTTGAGATCTTGAAAGTGAGCCTGCTATGGAAACTAGGTAGAAAAAAGGAATCGATACAACTCTTTAAAAAATGCTTGAATGAGGACCGAGATAAGGCGATAGAGATATTTGATATCCATCCAGCCTTGAAAAACGTTCCAGAATTTGTACTTTTGACCGACCAATAAAACAAGAATGAATTTCGAACTTTCCTACGTACCTGACAGATCAGTAAAACCCAGAAAATCAGGACTAACAATGATGATGGACAAAGGTCTTAGCTTACGCGAGACTGAAAACTTTATCGAGTCGAATGCACATCTCACGGATGTTGTCAAATTTGGATTCGGTACTGCATTTGTCACTCCGAACCTTGAAGAGAAAATTAAACTCTATCAAGATGCGGGAATTCGCGTTTATTTCGGTGGAACATTGTTCGAAGTTTTTTATGCTAGAGGACAGCATGAAGATTTCTTGCGTGTGTTGGATAAATACAAATTAGACCTCGCTGAAATTTCTGATGGCTCTATAATTATCAACCACGATGAAAAGTGTGAGCTGATTCATCAAATGGCCAAAGATCGCACCGTTCTTAGTGAAGTTGGCTCAAAGGATTCTGGAATTCTCATTTCTCCAGCCAAGTGGATTAAAATGATGTCGACGGAATTAGAGGCTGGTTCCTGGAAAGTGATTGCTGAAGGTCGTGAATCAGGAAACGTGGGCGTTTTTAGACCTAACGGAACAGCACACACCATGTTGATCAACAGAATAATCGCAAAAGTGAATCCGAACGATATTCTTTGGGAAGCACCTCAGAAAAATCAACAAGTTTGGTTCATCAAATTGTTCGGCGCGAATGTTAACCTTGGAAATATTGCACCACACGAAATGATTCCTCTTGAATGTTTAAGATTGGGACTTCGTGGTGATACTTTCTTTGAATTCCTTCCGGAAGATTACGCAGAACGTCTGAAACAAGTCAATTCTGATACGGACGAGGAGTCTGAATAAATTCATGAAATTTAAGAAGCAGAAAGAGATTAATGGCCATTCTGGTGCCATCTATTCTTGTGCGTCTGATGGTTCCTATATCTACTCTTGTAGTACCGATAAATTCGTTGCGCGCTGGATTCCAGAGCAAGGCACACAAGATAAATTTGCCATTCGCTTCGAACATTCCTTATATGTCGTGCAATCTTTCGAAGAAAAACTACTCGTTGGTCGGTCTGATGGTGGTCTTCATGTTTTCAATACGGAAACTAGAAAGGAAGAAAAATACTTCACTCAGCACAAACAAGCGATTTTCTCCATACAAACAAATCAACATAAGAATCATTGCTATGTTGGAGATGCCGATGGAAATCTTAGTGTATGGAGTACCGAGACCTGGGACTTATTGCTCTATCTACCTCTGAACTGTGGTAAAATCAGAGATATCGCAGTGCATCAATTCGGTGAAAGAATGGCAGTTTGTGGACAAGACGGAACACTTCGCATTTTCGATACGGACAATTTTAACGAGATCCACACCATTCAAGCCCATAAGGATGGAACGACGGCAGCGTGTTTTATCTTAGGAACAAATCTTCTAGTATCAGGGGGGAAGGATGCGATGTTGCGTTTGTGGGATATCTCTACGGAAAACTGTCTGAAAGAAGTGCCAGCGCATAATTTTGCAATTTATAGAATCATTCAATTGGGTGATCAGCTCATAACCGCAAGTCGGGATAAATCAGTCAAAATTTGGAACACGGATCTTAATTTTTTACAAAAACTAGATCAAAAAGAGGGAGGACACCGACATTCTGTAAATGATTGTATTCCAATTAGCGCGAATGTATTTGTCACGTGCGGTGATGATAAGCGAATGATTTTCTGGGAGCGTGATTGATTTCCCTTTCCACCGATCAATAAGTGAGAACTACCGATAGTTATCAATTATAGCGGAATTGATTATCCAGAATTTACATACGGACTTCATGCAGACATGGATTTGGGCAACCCTTTGGATGATTATTTTGGATCAGATTCACTAAGAAGTATGGCTTTCACGTACAATCGAGATCAAAACGATGAAAACTTTGCCGCAACGCTGGGTTATGGGCTCAATCCCCCTGCGTTCGGCATTACAGCACTTGAAACTCCTTTGACGAGCGCAACAATACCAGCTTCTGGCTCGGGCTTAACCGCAGCGGAATACTGGAATCAAATGAATGGTCTCTATCCCAACGGACAGGCAATAGTGACGCCTCAAGGAGACACGACGAAATTCCTTTACAACGGAAATCCACATTTCGTGTCAACCTGGAGTGAAGAGAGTCTCGGCAATCCGATAGGAGATAGACGTGCATTGATTCAGACAAATCATGGTTCATTTATGGATGGTGAAGAGATTCTTCAAACGTATGCGTTGGTGTTCGCAAGAGACGGAAGCACGCGATTGGAGAATGTGGACGATCTTTTTGTAAAGGTGGATGAGGTACATAATTTTTATGATACCATTAACAATGCACAGTGTTCAGGAGGAGTTCTCTCATTGAAAAAGGTTAGCAAAGAAGACTTTACGATCGCTCCGAATCCGTCTAGTTCTGTGGTGAATATTGAATCAGATACGAATACTGAATTTGAGGTTTTATTGTTGAATGCGTCGGGAAAAGTAGTCATGCAAAATCAAGTTAGTAACAATGGAACCCTGCAAATTCAAGTAGATTCGTTTGAAAATGGACTTTACTTTTTAGTTTTCACATCCAAGGCTGGTAGAAGCTCGGAAAGACTAATAATTCAACACTAAACCATACCTCTGAAGTACGTGGGGCTATTCCTCGAATTTAAAGACTTGCCTCTTTTTAGTTTTTCCATTCGATTCGAATTCCTCCACGTGTTTTGTGTATTTCATTCGTAGCAAGCGAGGTACAAGTCCAGCAGATAAAACACCTAACACATAGGCAATCGCCGTCACATAAATAATCGCGTTCGGTACAAATTGTTCTTGAGCAAAAAGCAAAATCAAATTTACAATCATCGATAATCCAACCCAACCATAAGGGAACATCATTCCTTTTCTGGCGCCATAAATTCCATAAATCGGAAGCGCAATAGAAAAGAGTAGGAGTGGAATCAAATAACCTAGATTGGAAAGTTCTTCAGATGGTGTTGTTGCGAGTGCGTATACTCTAAGCGCAATTACAACGAGAAGGATAAGTATATGGATCATCCAAAAAAGCTTTTTCTCCATGTTTACCTTCGGCGATGGAATAGATTTCAGTGCAATAGCAATCTCCTCGGGGCTCTCGTTTGAGTTTTCAATGGCAAATTGAAAAGCTTCTTGGTGAGATTTTCCTTCTTTCCAAATTTGTTTGTAGGCATTGCGTCGAACTTCGTTTATTTTCATGATTTTGAGATCAATAGTGAGATGATTATACTTGTGAAAATAACAAAAAGAACTATATTTTCGAGAGGTTGCGGTTCAATTGTAGACGATTGCTATCTTCGTTTGAAAGATTAATTAAATGACTATGAGTGGGTATGAAATCATTCGGAAAGAGGACACAGAAACGATGTGCTGGTCTGGTGGGACAACGAGAGAACTACTCATATATCCGGAAAAGAGCCATTACAAATCCAAAGATTTTTTGTTTCGTTTAAGCGTTGCTACGATTGAAGTTCCCACTTCCGAGTTTACACCGTTGGAAGGGATAAGAAGAACCACATTAATTTTAGACGGTACAATTGAACTCACGCACCGAGGGCACTATTCCAAAAAGCTAGAATCTTTGGAACAAGATTCTTACGATGGAGGTTGGCAAACAGATTGCAGGGGAATGTGCTCAGATTTTAATTTAATGCTTCGAGAAAATACCCAAGGCTCCGTTCGCATTGTCGACTGGGATAACCTGAAAGATTTAAGCTTCCAACAAAACCGAAAGTATCTGATTTACGTACACGAAGGGAGCCTCATTTTTGATGGAGAAATGTTGAAAAAAGAAGATGCCGTTTATGTTGAGGCGAATGCTCCAAAGTTGAACTTAGAATCTGTTGACGCCAAGCTCGTTGTGTGCGAAATAGAAACAAATAGTTAACTGAAAACATTCAATTAATCAAATCTCATTAACAAAATCCAAAAAGACTTGTTTGTGTCTTTCGAGATCCATATTCGATGAAAGTGAAGCTCGAACAATATAATCTTTATCACCTTCTTTCGTCGTTCCCTGTGTAGATGTTGCGGGGATCGTCCAATAACAACCTTTTAATTGACCGTAACTCACACAAAATTTACTTTCGTGAGGGATTTCGGTAATCATCATGGTTATGAGCTTTAGATTCAAAGCACGTTTGTAAGCCTCTTTTTCTTCTTCATTGCCACCTTTCGTTGGCAGATCTAATGAAAAAACGGATGGAGTAAATCCTTGTTTTGCCAATTCTTCAGACACGAAATTAATTTTAGCTGTCGGAAGAACTTCGTGTATAAAATTGACAAAGTGTCTTGTGTTCACGTAGGCATCACTGATGCGTTGTTCCATAGATGGCAGTTGCTTGGCTAGCAAGTTCATTTGGAGCGCTGTTGCTTCGTTATCACAAAGATTGAGGTGGCGTTCCATCTTTTCAATTAAAGCTTTCGCTTTCTCATTCGCTACGCAGTATCCTGCCGTACAGAGTCCACCACTTGGGAATTTTGATCCACTGGCATAGGAAATGGTGCGCACTGTCGAAAGTATTTCGCCTTTACCTAAAAAGTTAACATTTGGGCAGAATGTTTGGTCCAAAATAAAAACAGGGTCAATAGCTACTGTTCCCGATGGAGTTTTGCGTTCTTTGCTCAAAGCCATTTTCAAGTCCTCAAGATTGGGTACTTCAACTCTTGGATTTGTCGGGATTTCAGCAATGATATAAGGAATGGCACCTTCTGCCGCGATACGATCTAAAACAGTGTGAATACTTTGAACCATGTCGTTGTCACCGTCAACAGGCAAGTCAACAATTTCTACATTTTCAACGCAAGCTGCTACCCGACGAGCCTGATCATTCGTTCCACCGTAACAGTTCGGAGGGACAATAAACTTTATGGCTTTTCCTGGATGGTTTTCCAAAGCATCATCAATCAGTCCCATCATGATGGCGTACTGAATGGAAAGTCCGCTTGAACCAATTAAAGCTCCTGTTGTTGTCCTAGTCACTTGTTGAATTGAACTGATGACTTTCGCTTTATTTTCTTCAAAATTATTTTGGACAGGCTTGATTTGTGTGCCTTCGGATAGCGCTTGCAATGCTATCAAACAGTTTGAGGGTGTCATTGCTATCGTTTCTCTTCTACGAACATGTTGAATTTCGGAAATATAGCTTCGATTACTTTCTCCATTCACAATTAAAATACTCCCTAAGTCTTCATATAGGTGGATGAAAAAATCGATAGCGTCTGAACCGACGATGGGCGTTCTATTCATTTCTCCAACCTTGTCGCAATGTGTAAGGTAAATCACACTTCCATCAAAAGAGTTTGAAGCTTCAATTTCTGATGCTTCTTTCACTTCAAATTCGTAATTATAGACACGTTTTACCGTTTCGACATCAAAAGAGTCGGGTAAATCACCAGAATAGATAATTTGTGTTTTTTTATTCTCGAGTAAATTTTTCCTGAGAATAGCTAAAATAGGAGTTGTATTCGATGAGAAGCTGATAACTTCATCAGAGTTCAATCCATTGATTTGAGCTATGGACCATTCTAAAACCGACGATAATGGATGTCCCAAACGAATGTAATCGTACGCAGTTGGTAATTTTGACAGTTCTAAATTGGATGTAACGCCATCGTTGAACAATATTTCAAACTGATTCAAAAACTGTGTTTTTGCCAATTTTTCATTGTAAATATCTAAGCGATGAGTAGTTAGCTTTAACCAGTCTGTCGGCATGTTTTTTATTACTTCTGCGATAAACTTTTTAATGTTCGTTTGAACCATAGTATTTACGATTTGAGAGAGCGGCAAGCTACATTTTTCGGATATAAAATGAAAGAATTTAGCAACGATTCTTTTGATTCTTTTGATGTTTTCTTCCTAAATCAACAAATGTCCCAAGATTATTTCCACGATTAAAGGCCACAACCAAAAGTTCTTAGAGCGAATAATTCTATTATTATCTTATCTCTGAATCCAAGCTAACTTTAACTTTCTTTAAATTCAATACTAGTCAAAGCTGTAAATACAAAACAATCAATTATATTTGCAATCCCAATTTAAAACACCCATGTGGCGGAATTGGTAGACGTGTACGCTTGAGGGGCGTATGTCCTATGGACGTGTGGGTTCGACTCCCATCGTGGGTACGAAAGTCTTCTGTCTTTGACAGGAGACTTTTTTGTTTTATCCAACTTCAAAAGTGCCCAAGAAGTTAGTCTGTAAGCGAATAGTATAGGCAAGTAGTAGGGCTTGGAAGCAATTGACAGAGACATCTAAGTCGTCCTACTACACTAATCTAATAGCTGAAAAAACTCAAAATTATAGAATACGCATAAATACGGTTTTTTAACCGTCTTTGTGCGTAAAATATACGTTGGTAATAAATCTCTTTTTCTTCTAAAGTGCAGTGAATTAAAACAATCAAGGATTGATCTAAGGCATTTTTAGAAATAATGATCCCATTTGTATTTGTTCAATTTCACAATTTGTTTGTAATTTAAGGATTCATTAATACAAATGAAAAACATTTTTACTAAACCCACTACTGCTCTGAATGTACCTTGCGTTGCGGTATTATCGAAAGGAAACTATGTCTTTTCCAATTAAAATAGCCATTGCTGAAGATCATGAACTTTTGCGAAAAGGTTTGGTATCAGTTCTTGGTGGAGATGATGTTTTTACTGTTGCTTTCGAAGCTTCAAACGGTAAAGAACTCATGGAAGGTTTGTCAAAAAATGAGGTAGAAGTCATTCTTCTCGATCTTGATATGCCTGAAATGAATGGAATTGAAGTGCTGAGAGTAATGGAGGCGTTACATCCAGATGTTCGTTGTATTATTTTAACGATGCATTATTCGCGCTATTTCGTCCTTGAGTGTATTTCAATGGGGGCACGCGGGTTTCTTGCTAAAAATACGAACGTAGAAAATATCATGGAAGCCATGATTGCCGTGCGTGATACTGGTTTTTATGTTAACGATGACGGCTCGATGGAATTTCTTTTCGATGAGTTCCGTAAGTGTAATGCAGCTATTCCAGAAGCTATTTCAATGAAAGTTTTGAGAGAAATTTGCAGCGGTGTTCCGTTTACGAGAATCGTAAATGAAAACAATATTCAAATGGAAGATATTGAGGCACTTTGGAACAATTTACTTTTCAAATTGTCAGGAGGGTCAAAAAAAAAACAAGCTTGAAGCCAAGCAATTCTATCCAACTACGTGAAAGGCGGTGAAAATCGCAACGAACAGAACAGCCATTTTTAATTCAGGATGAATTCCTTCCCAATCAACGTCAACCGCCCACCGATCATAATCGTCTGAAAATACAGTGCGCAATGTGCCGTCCAAATCCCCCGAAAGATCCCAGCGTTCGAAGTCTTCGTTAAAAGTAGTGCGAACTTTAATGGTTTTTCCATGCCCTCTAATTTCCCAGCTATCGAAATCGTTGGCGAAACTTGTTGCCATCATCACTTCACCAATCTCCCAGCGATCCCAGTCGTTTGAAAATGTTGTTTTAATCGTTGTGCCATCGCAACTCCAATTGTCCCATTCATCATTAAATACAGTCCGAAAACTGAGTGAACCGTAATTCCATTTGGAAAATTCGTCATTGAAAACGGTAGTTAGCTGTTGTGAATTCGCTACCGAACCAAAGAAGACCAAAATAATTAGAATGAGTGCTTTTTTCATTGAATCACTTTTACATAGCCAACTACTGCATAAAACGTACCATTACATCACTACGTTTGTTTCTTTATCAAACCTTTTGTAAGAAACGACAACCGCCAAAACAGCAAGCAGAATCATTACTGAAAAACTAATAGCGAGCAAACCATAATCCAATGTGCCTGCAATCAATTCCTTGGTGGCTAAAACGATATTAACGACAGGGATCGCCGCGGTAATCGTGTTTAATTCTATTCCAGGGAAAAATCCGACCATCGCGGGAAGAACCATGACTATATTAAGCGGGGTGATGATACTTTGTGCTTCCTTAAAGCTTTTTGCATAAACTGCAATCGGAATCATAACTCCTGCAAAGAACACCGTAAGTGGAAGGAGTAACGCGTAGAGCATTAAAATAAATGTAGGACTCAATATTTCATGGATGATCGCTAGAAGTTGCGGATCTTTCACAACGTCGAATACTTCAATCGAAAGGAATAGTCCTAATAATGCAAAAGACGATGCCATCAGTCCAGACAACACAACCACGCCCATTTTCCCGAATAGGATTTGCCAACGTTTCACAGGCGTAGTTAGCAACGTTTCTATCGTTCCGCGCTCTTTTTCCCCAGTAAAGAGGTCAATTGCTGGATACATACAACCTAGGAACCCAAAAGCAATAAAAATATAAGGAAGGATACCTCCTGCAAGTTTTCCTATCATTTCTTTACCTGAAGCAACGTTTTCATACGACACCTCAATTGGTTTTAATTCAGATTCTTTCAGATTCAATTGTATGTAGCGTTCCTGCTTCGCAATTTCTGTAATTGCTTCAAGATAAATTTCGGCACGATCCCTCATTCCCATATCAGTCGCGTTGTAATAGACAGTGACTGGAGCAGGGGTTTTATCGGCCATCATCCGATTAAAGTTTGGAGGTAGGTACATAGCAACTTGAACGCTGTCCTTTTTTAAATCGGCAATTAAAGCGTTCGTGTCCTTGTAGATGATAAGTTCTTTCGGACCCATTTCATCGGGAAGCGCATTCATTTGAGCGATGATATAGTTATCAGGTTGCCCTACAAATCCAATTTTCACCGTTTTTTTTGCAGCTTTTTCCGAAAATGAGGAAGAAACACCCACAAAAACATTGAGGATAATTGGGAAAATGAGAACTGGGATGACGAGCATCATCATCAAAGTACGTCGATCACGCAAGGTATCTTTTAATTCCTTTTTGAATATTGTAAAAATCATGATGCTGTATTTTGATTGGCATTAACAATTCGAATAAATTCAGCTGTCAAATTTTCAGCTTGCATTTGTCCTTTAAATTCGTCCATGGTTCCGTTGAATAGCATTTTTCCTTTGTGAACAATGGCTAGATCGTCGCATAAAAGATCGACTTCACTCATTATGTGGCTAGAAAAAATCACTGTTTTACCTTCGCTTTTACAATCGCGGATCAACTGAATAATGTTGGCTGCAGTAATAACATCAAGTCCGCTTGTAGGCTCATCAAACACAACTACTTCTGGATCGTGAATCATTGTTCGACTGATGGAAACTTTCTGCTTCATCCCAGTAGATAACTTTCCAATTCGTTTTCCTTGGAAGTCGTGCATGTCCAGCAAGTCGTATAATCGATTTTTTCGAGCTTCAAATTCATCGTTCGGTATTTCATATAAATCCGCGAAATACTTCAACAATTCATTCGGAGTTAATCGAGCATAAAGCCCAGTTGAGCCTGTCAGGAATCCCATTTTTTTTCTCGCCTCTTGTGGATTCGCTAGTGCGTCAACTCCAGCTATTTTTATAGATCCAGAAGTCGGTTTGAAAATTGTAGAAAGCATCCGTAGCGTGGTTGTTTTTCCAGCTCCATTCGGACCTAGCAATGAAAAAACACGCCCTGGTTGACATTGAAAACTAACGTCGTCCACTGCAATGGCCACACGGTCGGTTGTATTTAGTTCCTTGCGTTGCTGCTTCGACAATTCGAATTCTTTCCGCAAGTTCTGAGCTTCAATCATTATAATGGTATTTGTAGGTAAAAATAGAGATTATACTGTAAAACACTATTTTTAAACATGGCTTATAATGAATATTTACAGGAACGGATTGAGCGCATTTTAAATGACAAATCTGTCGTGTTTCAGGCAAAGAAAATGATGGGTGGACTTTGCTATATGGTAGATAATAAAATGTGTTTTGGTATTGTCAAGGATGATTTCATGGCAAGAGTCGGAATTGAAGCTTCTGAAAAGCTGCTCGAAAAGCATGGTGCACGTCCTATGGATTTCACAAAAAGACCTATGAAAGGGTATTTGTTTGTTGCGCCAGAAGGGGTAGATTTCGAGGAAGACCTTGAGTTTTGGGTGGATCAATGCCTTGAATTCAATCCGAAAGCGAAGTCGAGCAAGAAGCGGTAATTAGAGTACTTGAAACCCGACAACATCCGTACCTTCAAACTCAATGTCGTTGTAATAAATGGAGATCAAATCTGCTAATTCATATACATTTTTGTAGCCGTAGCCATACAGATTAATGTAGGTAGCAATGTTCAACGCCATCGTTAGCTCTAATTTTTTAGGACTTTTGGGATCAAGAAATAATAAGTTTGGTGCTTCTATAAGAGGTTTTATTTTAACCGATTTAGAGATGAACAATTGTTCACGAATTTGAATTCTTGTGTCGGTATAGTCGAAATTGTTATTACAATAAATTAAAACCCGAGTTTCTGTAGATGGAATTAAATCTTTGAGGCTCCAGACGTTGAAATCAGAGAAATTCAAATGAATCGCGCCTTTAATGTGTTGCTTATCATACATTTCCTTTGAACGCGTATCGAGAATCACCGTATTCGAATCCAAAGCCATTGTTTTAAAGGTCTTAAACGATACTAGGTGTTTCTGCCTGTGTCCTTGTACTTCGTCTGCTAATTCCATAAACTGTTCAAAATCAACCTTAGACGCATTCGGGTAGATGGTGTCTAAAAAATGTTGTTCGGACAAACCAGAAGTCAACGAATCCAATTGGGTTAAACTATTTTTTGGAATAAAACCATCAAATTTATTCGCTTTTTCCCAAGACATTGAACTGCTTAAAACGAGGAACAGCGAAATACAGGCGAGAAGTACAAGAGTTTTCATAACATGCATGTTTGAAGATAAATGGTGGGGTTAAATGAAAGGGTTCACTTCAAATGTCCTGTATTTTCATCAATTGCCGTGCCTTCAAACTTAATATCGCCGTAGTACACAGGGATCAAATCCGCAAGTTCATAGACATTCTTATAGCCATAACCGTATAGGTTGATGTATGTGGGGACATTCAACGCCATGGTTAATGGAAATTCTTTTGGACCATTGGGATAGGAAAAGATTGGGACGACCAATTCGATATCAAGCGGCGCGGATTTTGAAACAAAATACTGTTCGGAAATTGGGATGTTCGTTTTTGTGTAATCAAAATTATTGTTGCAGTAGATCAATATTCTCGTGTTCGTATCTGGAATCAATGTGGCCAAGCTCCAAACATTAAAATCTGAAAAATTCATATGAATCGCCCCTTTAACATGTTGGGCATCATACATTGCTTTGGAACGCGTATCGAGAATTACCGTATTAGAGTCGAGCGCCATCTGCTTGAAATTCTCATAGGCGATCATTCGTTCCGCCCTGTGTGCGTTCACCTTCATCGCCAATGCCAAATATGAGTCGAAGTCAACCCTTGATGCGTTGGGGTAAATCGTATCAAAGTTTATTGTTGCAATTCGCTCTCCTTCAAACATAGGGAGTTGAGAGAACGAGGAAAAGCTTAAAAATAGAACTGGAAGAAAAGTTAAAAATTTCATAAGAATGTGTTTATACTTCCTAGGTACAAGCCCATTCAAAAATGGTTCAAATCATTCGCAAATTCTTCCTTTGGTTTTACCTGCTTGGTATTCAGCATCGAGCTCTTGAAGCTCCTTGATCATTTCTGGAGAAGGAGGCGTGTTTTGGAGTTGAGACAAATCTGGTTGTCCAGCATCGACCCAAGCGGTATACCAAATTGATCCTACTGCAAGAATTGCCTGACGCAGTCTTCGTTCTACCATCCCGTTCATTCTTCGATGGTATTCTTGAGAAAATTCGTAAGAATACACCGAAACAGTTGTGTTTCCGCGTTGTTCGAAACTATATTTCGCGTCTGGATCAAATTCTGCTGTCAATTCCCGTTCGATTCGCAGCACTGAGTCCACGGCCAAATGGGATTCTTTAACAGCTTTCCAAATAAATTCTTCAATATCATCGATATACTCTGCTTTCCCCACAAAATAATCGTAGTCTTCACTATTGATTTCAACGAGTCTACTTTCCCAAAGTCCGTGAATTCCTTTCTGACCAGTCATCTGTCCGTTGTAATTCTCTGTCGTGTGCAAAGGCACGTGTGCGTCACCAATGTAATGACCAATATCTGCAGAGTACTTCAAAATGAGATCAACATTTTTGTCTTCGAAGGCACGTTGGAGTTTGTACTTCATAACCTTTATGTGCCAAGGAACGATTCCATAAGCTTGAAGTGTATCCTCGGTGAATTTTGCCACTGCATCGTTCCATTTTTTCGGTACGACTTCGAATGGGTCTTGACCTGCAGAAACATAGTGATCTATATCGATGTAATGGCGCTGCGCTTCTCCGTCTACGGCATATCTTCGTTTGTCAGGATCAACAGCGTGTTCCGTGATATATTCCAAATGATCTTTGTAGAAACCAAACATCTCAGGGGGAAGCGTGAACGTCGCAATTCTATTGATTCTTTTATGACCAAAAAATCCCCAACGTACTCTTGAACCTTCTTCTGTTTGAACACTTTCCGTTAGAAATAGCAAGGGCAGAAGCAGTAATATGAATTTATATTTTTTCCAGTTTCCCATTTCTTAGAATTGGAACGACATCTGTTTGGTTGGGTGTGAGGCAGTATTTAATATCCTCGTTTAAATTTAAGTTTTTTAATCGTCTTCTGTGCGAACTTGACTTTAAATATCCCAATGGATTTACCCAAGCAGATAAATAGAGGTATTTCGCAGCGATGGAAGAATCTTCATTCGACTGGAATCTACCCGTTCCTAACAAGTAATCGGAGATGGCACCAGCACAAATCGTGTCTTCGAGGTTGAATTTATCTTGCCAGCCAGAGCAAAGACAAAGCGTGTTTTTATTTTGCTTTTCCAGCCATTGACAAAGTGCATCTAGGTTGATCAGTGATCCCACAACTACAATGGGAGCATCACTTGCCATAGTCAAGGCACGCGTACCATTTGTTGTCGATAAAACTACTTCTTGACCTTTCAGCTCCTCTTTCATGTAGGAATACGGAGAATTTCCAAAGTCAAAACCTTCCACAATTTGTCCTTTTCGCTCCGCACCTACTAAGTATCCTTTCTTTTGGTATTCGCGCGCTTCTTCAATAGTTTCTACGGGGATAATTGACTTTACTCCGTTGTCGAATGCCGCACAAATAGCAGATGTCGCACGAAGCACATCAATCACCACCACAATATCGTACTCGCCTTTGAAGTATGTATACTCACCAGGAGTAAAACAAACTTCTATATGTTTCCGTTCATCCATAAAACGAAATTAAACATTTGAAGCAAATTCGAATTCATTCGTCACTTTAAAATACATTTAAGCACTTGTAACCTGAAAAAAAAGGTGCTTATACTTATTGACTTTAATCGCAATTCTCACTAGGTTTGATATAACCTGATCAACTATTTAAACCCATGGGATATTTTACACTTAAAATAGGCGTAGACTCTAAATTCTATTTTTCACTTCACGCCGATAATGATGAGATCATACTGCAAAGCGAGGCGTATGATTCAAGACGGTCTGCTGAAAATGGGATCGATTCAACACAAACCAATGCATCTTTCGAAAGTCGTTTTGACCGAAGACGTTCGCAAAACGATCAACAGTATTTTGTATTGAAGGCCGCCAATGGACAAGTGATTGGCACTAGCGAAATGTATTTACACGAATCTGGTTTGGAAAACGGAATTGCGTCCGTTATGAAAAATGCACCAAGAGCAAACGTGATTGATGAAACGAGAGATTAGTTTTCTTTGCTAAAGATTTTTGCATCAGCGACAAACGTACCAAAGGGTAGGAGCGAGGCAATCAGGCTCCAAAATATCGTGCTCAATTTCCACTTCGCTTCTCTTCCGTAAACCACAACCCAAATACAATACGCGATAAATAAAATTCCGTGTATCATACCGACAATTTTGTTCGGAGTTCCCATATCAAGGGCATATTTTAGCGGAACAGTAATCGCGAGTAGCAAATAAGAGATGCCTTCTAAAATGGCTAAAATCCGCAATTGACCGATGAGTGTTTTAAAATTCATTGACTATTTTTTAGTTGTGCTTGTAAAGCAAAAAGCTCATCTCTAAGTCGAGCAGCCTCCATAAAATCGAGTTCTTTTGCTGCTGATTCCATTTGCTTTTTAGTGTGTTTAATTGTTTTTTCTAATTGTTCTGTACTCATATACTGAACCACGGGGTCTGCGGCAATGGCCGCGCTTTCTTTGAAGGCATAATCCGTTTCACGATCACCATCCGCAACTTTTGTTGCATCCAGAATTCGTTCTCGAGATTTGTTCAACGGAGTCGGAACTAAACCATGTTCTTTGTTGTATTCCTCCTGAATGGTTCGCCTACGGGCTGTTTCTTCTATCGTTTTCCGCATAGATTCGGTCATTCTATCCGCATACATTATCACCGAACCATTAATATTTCTTGCTGCACGCCCCACGGTTTGAACAAGCGAACGCTCATTTCTAAGGAACCCTTCTTTGTCGGCGTCCAGAATGGCAACCAAAGAGACTTCTGGTAAATCCAAACCTTCCCGGAGTAAATTGACACCAATCAGAACATGGAACGTTCCCAACCGCAGTTGACGCAGAATTTCGACGCGTTCGATGGTGTCAATGTCAGAGTGAATGTATCGGCAAAGAATTCCCAGTTTGTCCAAGTATTTTTGCAATTCCTCAGCCATCCTCTTCGTGAGCGTGGTCACAAGAGTGCGCTCATCACGGTCAATTCGGATCTGAATTTCTTCAATGAGATCATCAATCTGATTTTGACTTGGACGAACGTCAATAAGTGGGTCCAAAAGTCCCGTTGGTCGAATCACTTGTTCGACTAAAATACCTTCGGACTGTTCCAATTCATAGTCGGCTGGGGTTGCGGAAACGTAAATAACTTGATGCAACATGCTTTCAAACTCCTCGAATCGTAACGGTCTATTATCCACAGCAGAAGGCAGTCTGAATCCAAATTCTACCAAATTTGTTTTCCGAGCGCGATCACCTCCGTACATTGCTCGAATTTGAGGAATAGTTACATGACTTTCATCAATAACCATCAAAAAATCATCGGGGAAATAGTCGAGCAGACAGAAAGGTCTTTGTCCTGGTTCTCGTCTGTCAAAATAACGCGAGTAATTCTCAATGCCTGAACAATAACCCAATTCTCGGATCATTTCGAGATCATAACTCACACGCTCTTCTAGTCGCTTACTTTCCTCGATTTTCCCTTCACGTCGGAAGTTTTCCACCTGAATCACCATGTCTTCGGCAATTTCTTCAATAGCAACCTTGGTTGTTTCTGGGCTGGTCACGAAAATATTTGCGGGATAGATACTAATTTCCTCGTGACTTTCAAGGAAATCATTCGTTTTTGGATCGATTGAGCTAATCGTTTCAATTTCATCTCCCCAAAATTCGAACCGAATGGCATAATCTGCGTAGGCCAAATGAACATCTACGGTATCTCCTTTCACACGAAAGGTCCCTCTGTCAAATTCTTGCGTAGCCCTCGAATATAAGTTTTCTACCAGTTTGAAAAGAAATTTATTCCTGGAGTAGAGTTGCCCTTTTTTAATGTGCATAATACTGTTCTCGAACTCTACAGGATTTCCAATTCCATAAATACAAGAAACTGAAGCGACAACAATAACATCTCTTCTTCCAGATAATAATGCTGAGGTCGCGGAAAGTCTTAATTTCTCAATTTCGTCATTAATGGACAAATCCTTTTCAATATAAGTACCTGTAACGGGTAAATAGGCCTCTGGCTGGTAGTAATCGTAATACGATACGAAGTATTCGACACTGTTATTTGGGAAAAACTGCTTGAACTCACCGTACAATTGAGCTGCAAGCGTTTTATTATGCGATAAAATGAGCGTTGGTCGATTTGTTTCCTTGATCACATTCGCAACCGTAAACGTCTTTCCACTTCCCGTAACACCGAGTAATGTTTGATCGCCAATTCCATCATTAATTCCTTGCACCAATTGCAAAATTGCATCCGGTTGATCCCCTGTTGGCTCGAAATCGGATATGAGTTCAAAATCCATAAAACAAAAATAATCAAATGCTTTCCATTGCTAGGTAAAATCGACTTCAATTCCATCGTTCTATTGAAAAAGTTATATTTGTTTTCAGTTCCAATTCGAAGGTACTTTTGATACAATTTATCTGATAGTTTTATGGATTATATTTGGTTGGTTTTAGGTCTTGTTGTTCTTGTCATTGGAGGGGAATTTCTTGTACGCGGAGCTGTAGATTTTGCCAAAGCTATGCGTATTTCGCCGCTTGTTGTTGGTATGACCGTAGTCGCATTTGGAACTTCTGCACCAGAATTACTGGTAAGTTTGACAAGTGCCGTTCAGGGGAATCCCCAAATAGCCGTTGGAAATGTCGTTGGGTCAAACATCGCGAATATCGCCTTGGTACTGGGGATCACGGTTTTGATTTTTCCAATTGTTGCAGATAGGCAGACCAAACGCGTCGACTTACCCATGATGCTAGGAGCTACTTTTCTGTTTTATTTCTTTGCTGAAGATTTGGAAATCTCTCTTATTGAAGGAATTGTGATGCTGTCATCGATCGTGATTTTTACCTACCTGCTCATCAAAAACACTCGAGAGAAAAAAACAGAAGAACTCCATGAGAATATTGACGACTTAAAGAAGAACCCTAATTATTTCGCATCAGCCCCGATTCTTATTATTGGATTTGTGGGATTGTATTTTGGTGCAGAATGGTTTGTAAAAGGAGCTGTCGGTATCGCAGACGAACTTCTCGGAGACAATCCCCAAAAGAATACCATTATCGGTGTAACGGTTGTTGCTTTCGGTACCAGTGCCCCTGAATTGGTCGCCTCATGCGTTGCCGCATACAGAAAACAAACCGACATTTCTGTTGGAAATTTAATTGGCTCCAATATTTTCAATATTCTGGTCGTGCTAGGACTTACCTCAGTCGTAACACCCGTTCCAGTAACAAAGGAAGTAATGGCGTTTGATATACTTTGGGTCATTGGAATTGCTGTTTTACTTGTGATATTAATTGCTATCGGCAGTAAAATAGGGCGGTTTAAAGGCGCGATTTTGTTGAGTACCTACATTGCGTACATCACAATAATTCTCATGCGAGTTCAAGGAACCATTTAAAGAAAAACATACACGTCCGTGTCTTTTGATTCGGAATGAGAGCAACGGTTTTGGCAATTCGTCCCAATTTAACTTGATTTTTATCCCGCAGATTAAAGGGTATCCCTAACTTTGCAACGACAAATTATGGCAATGAAAGTATACAATAACATTCTTGAAACTATAGGAAACACTCCAATAGTACGTTTAAATCGAATGACCGAAGACATCAAAGCAACAATTCTTGCTAAGGTGGAAACGACAAATCCTGGGAATTCCGTAAAGGACAGGATGGCACTTCAAATGATTGAAGATGCTGAGGCGGACGGTCGCTTAAAACCAGGTGGAACTATTATTGAAGGAACTTCTGGAAACACAGGAATGGGATTGGCACTTGTTGCCATTATCCGAGGTTATCGATTGATCTGCGTGTTGAGTGATAAACAAAGTAAGGAAAAAATGGATATTCTTCGTGCTGTAGGTGCGGAAGTTCATGTTTGTCCTACGAATGTAGAGCCAACTGATCCGAGATCATATTACTCGGTTTCGAAACGATTGGCAACTGAAATTCCGAACTCGTGGTACGTGAATCAATACGATAATCCATCCAATGCGAAAGCACATTACCTTACAACTGGTCCGGAAATCTGGGAGCAGACGGAAGGTAAAATCACACATTTTGTGGTTGGTGTTGGAACAGGTGGGACTATTTCAGGAGTTGGAAAGTATTTGAAAGAAAAAAATCCAAATATTAAAATCTGGGGAATTGATACCTATGGTTCCGTTTTCAAGAAATACCACGAAACTGGAGTTTTCGACGAGAATGAGATTTACCCATACATCACAGAAGGAATTGGGGAAGATATTCTTCCAAAGAACGTTGACTTCTCAGTGATTGATAGATTCGAAAAAGTAACGGATAAAGATGCTGCAGTTTACCAAAGACGCCTTGCTAAAGAAGAAGGGATTTTTGTTGGGAATTCGGCAGGTTCGGCAATAAAAGGTGTGTTGCAGTTAAAAGAGCATTTGTCGGAAGACGATGTTGTGGTCATTCTATTTCATGATCATGGCAGTCGTTACGTTGGAAAGATGTTCAATGATGATTGGATGCGCGAACGTGGGTTTTTGGACGAAGAAATCACAACTGCTGGTGCATTGGTAGCGAAACACGAGGATCGTCCTTTAGTGACCGTTTATGGAGAACAACTTGTGTCTCATGCGATCGATTACATGCGTAAATATTCCATCTCTCAGATTCCTGTGGTAAAAGATGGCGGTTTTGCTGGCTCTCTAGACGATTCAAAGGTTTTCCAACATTTGATCGACGATCCGAGTTTACGCGATGCTCCTGTTTCTACAATCATGCAAAAACCTTTTCCAGAAGTTACGGAGGATACTTCCTTAGAGGCAGTTTCAAAGCTGATTAGTAAAGATAACTCTGCTGTCATCGTGAAATTGAACAACGGTCAACACCATATTATCACGCGGCAAGACGTTATATCTGCGATTTTCTAAAATGGAGTACACCGATCAAATGAACCGAAGCATTCGGTTAGAGAAAACTCCTCAAAGAATAATTTCGCTTGTTCCATCGCAAACAGAATTGCTTCACACTTTGGGCTTGGAGCAAGAAGTGGTGGGAATCACTAAATTTTGTATCTACCCTGATCATTGGTTTCGTGGCAAACACAGAATAGGCGGGACAAAAGCCGTTTCATTTGATAAAATTGAAGCGCTCAACCCCGATTTAATAATCGGGAATAAAGAAGAGAATGAACGTACAGATATCGAAATCCTGGAAAAGGAATTTCCTATATGGATGAGCGATATTTTCAACTTGGAAGATGCGTTAAATATGATCGAGGGTATTGGTGATTTAGTAGGTAAAAAAGCAAAAGCCACCGAACTGATATCTACCATTAATAAAGAGTTTTCGGATTTAAAGCAGTGGGTTGAAGACAATCAACTGGAAAAGAAATCTGTCGCTTATGTAATTTGGAATGATCCGATTTATTGCGCAGGAGGAAACACATTCATCGATGCTATGCTTCAATATTGTGGTTTAACGAACTTTATAGGACAGGATCGATACCCTGAATTGGACGAAGCATCCAGCGAATCGCCCGATTACATCTTTTTAAGCTCAGAACCTTTTCCTTTTAAAACCAGACACATCGCGGAGTACGAAGAGAAGTTTCCGAATTCAAAAGTTAAAATTGTCGATGGAGAATTGTTTTCTTGGTATGGTTCTAAGTTGACTGAAGCTCCAAGGTATTTCAGAAGTCTACTCGAAAGTCTTACTTCGAATTAGAAATTTAAAAATTTCGTTCAGTGGAAATGATCCTTTTTTGAACTGTACTTTTCCATCGATAACCACAGAACCGTTCTTGCTGATCTCTCCTGAAATATCAATAAGTGAAACTTGTGAAACTATCGCCTGCGACGCAGACATCGTAGGAGATAACCCCATGAGTCGCTTGATGAATCCATCTCCCTCAATTGTGAAAATATATTTTGGTGAACCCTTCGCTTGTAGGGCGTTAGATGTCTGTTCATAGCGAATTTTGTCCAAACTTGAATGGTAGATTTTCAGTTGATTTGGTGCTGGGGAACTAACCAAATAGTTTTCACCGTAAACATTCAATTTCTTAAAGTCTTTTGGTGCCCCGACAGTGCTTAGTTCGAATGCCTTGAACAAACTATCTATCAAAATAGTAGCTTCAAATGTGAGCGATATATCAGCCATTGGAGCAATTAAAAACACGGGATCAGAAATGAATGTACATCCGAAATAGTTCATCGAAATGGAAGCTATTTTGGGTAGTTCCACGCCAACTTCACCAAACGACTTTTGAATGTATTCATTCCACGAGTCTGGAATAACCGCAGAACTAATATGTAGACCTTCTGGCTTCAGCCAATGATACTTTTGAATGTGGATAGCGTTATCGGTAATGCTACCTGAAATTTGGAGACTCTCTTTATCAATGGAAGCGCCTAGTGAAACTATTTGTCCTTGCTTTGACTTATTCCAAAGTGTTAAAATCGATGAGGGATTTGGAGTTGGATTGTTATTCGAAAACGTGCTTTTTTTAGAAAGTATATCATTAGCGATCGCCTGAAGCTTTGATTTTTTCAAATTCCCTTCGCTTTGAAGTAGAATGAGTCCAATATTCCCATTCGTGCTAATTGCAGCATCAGGCCCGATGAAGTTTCTAATGTTACGTTTAAAATAATGTGGACTTCGCAAATTCAAAAGGTAGCCAGTTAATATTTCAGTCTTATGATCGATTTTAAACTGAATAATTTCAGAATCAAATGAAATACCCAAAGGTTCCATTCCAGTCGAAGTGCTGTTTTGCTTGATTTCTCGCAGCATTGCGGACAAATCAGTGTCCTGATGTAGAATCAAGGTTTTGAGCGTTTTTTTGAAAAATACCTGACCATCGATTCGTGAAACTGAAAATGCATTTTTGGGAATGTAATCGCGATTTTCGTTCGAAGCCTCCTTTAAAGTAAAAGTGATGATGCTGTATGCGAACCATAACATGCCCACCAGCAGAAGCATACTCAGGAATTTACCAAACTGACGTTTTTTTTGCACTGGATAAAAATACTTAATTACTTAATCCATACTTTTGTTTCATGCGAAAATTTGCAAGGTTCATTTTGTGGTTGATGCGTTGGAAGATTGATGAGACCAGTCCAAAAGGCGTTAAAAAATGTGTAGTGGTTATGGGACCACATACCTCCAACTGGGATTTCATAATCGGAAGGTTGGCATTTTCTCATTTTGGTGTGAAAGGAAAATTTTTGATAAAAAAGGAAGCGTTCTTTTTCCCATTCGGCTATATCCTAAAGGCTATGGGGGGGATTCCCGTGAATCGCGGAAAAAGCACAAATTTGATCGATCAAGCAGTTCAATACTTTGATGAGAGTGAAGAATTGTACATGGTTTTTACACCGGAAGGTACCCGCGAATACAGCCCAGAATGGAAAAAAGGATTCTATTATATCGCGCAAAAAGCCAATGTTCCAATCTATATCGGATACATGGACTATGAAAAGAAAATTGGTGGATTCCACAGTGTGATGTCACCTTCTGGTGATGTTGATAAGGACATTGCTCATATAAAAAGCATCTTATCCAAATACAAAGGAAAGTTTCCAGAGAAAGGTATTTACTGATTTTTGTCGAACTTACCAGTTGCTTTATTGTAGTTGTAGGGACAGTGTTTACAGCCCGATTTACAACAATAGCCTCGTTTTAAATGGTATTTTTCAGTGAAAACAATATAGCCTTCTGGGTTTAAGTAGTAATCCTCCTTCTCCAATCGACTTCTTTTAGAAAATCCACTCATGTCATCACTCATAATACAAAATTAACGGATATTTGTGACATGCAATTTGATCTCGATACTTCCGCTTCAACTTTAGACGAAATCCACGATGATTTTTTAAGTCAACGCAACATTCGGCTGCTGATCAAACGAGATGATTTGATTGATAAGGAGATTTCTGGGAACAAATGGAGAAAGCTTAAATACAACGTACTTCAATGTTTTCAGCAGAAAAATACGGGGATTTTAACTTTCGGGGGGGCTTATTCCAATCATTTGGTGGCGACTGCTTCTGCCTGTCAAAAAGCTGGAATTGAAAGTATTGGAATCGTTCGTGGAGATGAGTTGAACGCAGAAAGCAATAGTACTTTGAAAAAATGTGCCGAGCTGGGAATGCAATTGCATTTTGTGTCGAGAGAAGAGTATGGTTTGCGTTCCGAAAGGTTTTATCAAGAAGAATTGCTAGATATTTTCCCAAATAATTGGATCGTTCCTGAAGGCGGCGCGAATTACCAAGGTGTGATTGGATGTCAGGAAATTGTAAAGGAAATGGAAGTGGAATTCGACCGTATCGTTCTAGCGCAGGGAACCACCTCGACAAGTTGCGGAGTTTTACTTTCTGCACATTCAAAACAAATTGTTTCTGTTGTTCCTGCCATGAAAGGTTTTCAATCCGAAGAAGAGATGAAACATCTTTTGATGCGGTTTGGGTTAGACGTTGAAATGGTTTCAGAATATATGCAGCAAATGGAGGTTTGGGGTGGTTACCATTGTGGAGGTTATGCGAAGTGCAACGATGAATTGATTGCCTTTATCCGATCGTTTTATTCGAAATTTCAAATAAAATTAGATCCAATCTATACAGGAAAAGCCATGTTTGCACTTTGGTCAGAAATCACAGAGCAAGATTTGAAAAACGAAACGATTGTTTTTGTTCATACTGGAGGTTTGCAAGGAGTTACTGGGATCGAAAAAGGAATGGGCGAAAAATTATTTTAACAGTCGGATCAAATCGATGGCTTCCTTCACGTCATGAACGCGCAATATGGAGGCTCCTTTGCTCAAAGCAATTGCATTCAAGGCAATCGTACCTTGAAGAGCTTCACTTGGTTCAATTCCTAATTTTTTATAAATCATGGATTTACGCGACAAACCTGCAAGAATTGGACAACCTAGGAATTCAAAGTAATCCAAATTCTTTAGTAAATAATGATTGTCTTCGAGTGATTTACTAAACCCGAACCCTGGGTCAAGAATGATGTCTTTAACTCCTGAATCTTTTAGAATTGCCAATTTTTTTGAGAAATAGAGAGCCATTTCTGTAAAAAGATTGTCGTATTCGGTCAAAGATTGCATTGTTTGAGGTGTTCCCCGCATGTGCATGAGGATGTAAGGAACACCATAGTTTCCTGCGACTTTTGGAAGGTCTGGGTCTTGCGAGAAACCGCTAATATCGTTGATCAAAGATGCTCCAGCCAAGATTGCTTCGTTGGCGACTTCAGACCTGAAGGTATCTATGGAAATCAGGCATTCAAATTCCTCGGATATTGCGTTTATTGCTGGGATTACACGTTCTAATTCTTCTTGGCTTGAAACGTCTTTAGCACCTGGTCTTGACGAATACCCGCCAATATCCAGAATGGCTGCGCCAGATTCAAGCATCTCCTCGGCATTTTTTAAAATTTGGTCGATCGAACCAACGCGACTCCCCGCATAGAAAGAATCTGGAGTCACATTAAGAATTCCCATAACCTTGGGTTCGTTTAAATCCAATAATTTTCCGCCCGCGGAAATGCTGAATTTTCTTGGGAAAATTGTATCTTCAACCTCTAATTTTTGCATACGTCAATTCATGAGTAAAACCAACACCGAATACGCAAATGTAATCAATGTTTGCCGAGATATTTTCGCAAAGAAAACGAAGGATTACGGAACCGCTTGGCGAATTCTTAGACCAAGTTCCTTGACGGACCAACTGTTCATCAAGGCGCAACGCATTCGTACTATCCAAGAAACGGGCGAAAATAAAGTTGGTGAGAACATCGAAGACGAGTTTGTTGCCATCGTAAATTATTGCATCATGGCAATTATTCAACTTCGTGAAACTGAATTGACAGAAATGGAGTTGCCAGCGGGAGTTGCTGTTGAATTGTACGATAAATACGCTCAAGAAGCCACGGATTTGATGCTCAAGAAAAATCACGATTATGGAGAAGCTTGGCGTGATATGAGAGTAAGTTCACTCACAGATTTAATTCTTCAAAAGATTTATCGCGTAAAGCAAATTGAAGATAATAATGGTGCGACACTCATAAGTGAAGGAATCGATGCGAATTATTTCGACATGTTGAATTACTCGGTTTTCGCACTGATTCACATGAGTGTCGACCAAAAAGTGTAACATGAGAGAAAAGCTAACATTAGAAGGAAGATCGCTCATTTTCAACATTGTTTTTGTTGTCTTAAACCTTGTTGGACTGACTTTCCTTGTTTTGGCTTACCACGAAAGTACAGGTGTGAATGCTGTGCTATTCAAAATGATCGGTTGGATTGCGATGATGCTGAGTATCGGTGGTTTGATCATTTTTAAAGGTCGATTGATGATGTCATCCGTTGCTCGCGTTCTTGTAGGCGGACTTTTCATCGTTTCTGGTTTGGTCAAAGCAAACGATCCCCTTGGTTTTAGCTATAAATTGGAAGAGTATTTTGAGGATGGTGCCTTGGCATATAGAATTAAAGAACTCTTTGGTGCCCCCGGGTTTTCACTGGAATTTTTAATCGATTCTGCGCTGTTCTTTTCCGTAGTTATTTGTATCGCTGAGATAGTTCTCGGTGTACTGGTTATCATCGGCGGAAAAATGAAACTAGTGTCTTACCTGATGATGATCATGATGATTTTCTTCACGTTTTTAACTTGGCATACTTCGAACTGTAACCCACATACAACATTTGTTGATCACGATACGTATGTGATGAATGATCCTGGAGATGCCGCATTGGTCAAAACGAAATTGGATCAGGCAGCGGAGCAAAATGCTCAAGAAAAGCGAGCAAAAAAGGATAAGAAGGAATTTAAAAAATCGATTTGGGTGGTCTCTCAATCGAAAAGTGAAGTGGTCATTGCAGAAATGAAGACAACGCAATGTGTCGATGATTGCGGTTGTTTCGGAGATGCGCTCAAAGGTTCGGTTGGAAGGTCATTGACACCGCACGAATCGTACTGGAAAGATATTGTTTTGCTCTATTTGGTCGTTTGGATTTTCCTTGCACAGTGGATTACCAAACGAAACACCAGAATGCAAAATATTGTGATGGTGCCAGCTTCCATGTTGGTGGTGATCTTCTTTTCTTGGGTGTTTGGTTGGTATTTCCCCATTTTCTTTGCAGGATCAGCGCTGATTGGTGCTCTCTGGATACTGAGAGCTGGAAAACGAATTTTTGGGAATCACTATGGCAGTGCAGCTGTAGTCTTGTTGCTATCACTGATTTTGGTGATGTATGTTCTTATGTATGCTCCAATAAAAGACTACCGGCCATACCACGTTGGATCGAACTTGATTGAGAAGATGAACGATGGCACAGATGGACAGTATTTGAAAGTGTTTCTGTACAAAAATGTTAAAACTGGCAAACAGCGGGAATTAACGGAGGCGGAGTATATGACTTCAAATATTTGGGAAGATTCCAATTGGGTGTTTATCGATCGTATTCAGAAAACGATAGTCGAATCTAAGCCAGCTTCAATTTTAGATTTTAATCCTTCTATAAATGTCGAAGACCTTTCAGATGATGAAAGAAACAACATTCTTGTTCAGAAATTCATAGAAAAATCAATTTTGCAGACAGTTCGGTACAAGTTCCTGTCGAACGATTCGCTTGCAGAGATAGCGTTAGAAGATTTTAACCTAAGCGATTTTCCCGAAACCGAATACCAGATTATTGATACTACGTCTGCGTTGGATGCAGCTTTGAAATATATAGAAATCAAAGATCAAATCTTAGCTCAAAAGAAAGTTGCGATCGTTATTTCAAGAGATCTGACCGGTGCAGATTGGAGCAGTTTGAGCAGGTTGAAAGAAATTCAGAAAGAATGCGCAAAGAGTAATGTTCCCTTTATTATCATCTGCAATGCAACGCGAAAGGAAATCAATGCATTCAAAAAGAAGAATAATTTCAACGTAGCGATTTTCTCTTTAGACGACATAGAATTGAAAATAATTTCCAGGTCAAATCCAGCACTTTTGATATTGGACAATGCGGTGGTGAAGGCGAAATACGCGCATCGATCCATTCCAAATGGAAAAACATTTAAAAACAAACATTTAAAATAATGGCGCGAAAAATTGTTGCGGGAAACTGGAAAATGAACCTGAATCGGGGAGAAGCTCTCGAGCTTATTCAACAAATTAATCAACATTATATGCCTAATGATGTTCAGGCTATGTGTTTTACACCATCTCTTTTTATTGAGAGTGCAGTGAACGTTTCTGAAGCTATGACTGTTGGTGCTCAGAATTTTTACTTCGCTGAAAAAGGGGCATTCACAGGAGAAGTTTCTATCAATCAACTCAAAAGTGTCGGTGCTCAAAGTGCTTTAATAGGCCATAGCGAAAGACGCGCTATTTTTCACGAATCCGATGAACTTTTGAAACAAAAAGTCGATACCGCAATCCAAGCCGATTTCCCATTTATTTTTTGTTGTGGAGAGCCATTAGGCGAAAGAAATGCAGGGACTCACGAAGCCTTTGTGAATGCGCAATTGAACGCAAGCCTATTTCATATTACCAAAGACCAAATGAAGTCGATGGTTATTGCTTATGAACCTGTTTGGGCTATAGGAACAGGAGAGACAGCTAGCTCGGATCAGGCAGAAGAGATGCATGCGGCAATTCGTTCGTGGATTGCAGAAAAATACGACAACGAAACAGCAAATTCAGTGTCGATTTTATACGGTGGAAGTTGTAACGAAAACAACGCTAAAGAGTTATTTTCTTGTCCAAATGTCGATGGTGGATTGATCGGCGGGGCTTCATTGAAAGCAGAAAGTTTTTGCGCAATAATTGATTCGTTTTAAATGGACACAATTGAACTACAAATAAATTTAGACCCCAAAAGACCGTGGAGCGAAATATTAGTAGCTGAACTTTCAGATTTGGGTTTCGATAGCTTCGTGGAAACCGAAACTGGAATCCTTGCGTACGGAGATGCTACTTTGAATGTTGAGGAGATTTTGAATCAAACATCACTAAATGATGGCTTTGAAGGGAAATCAGATGTCACCCACAAAATTATTCCACATCAAAATTGGAATGCACAATGGGAATCTGACTTTCAGCCGGTTCTTGTCGAGGATTATGCTTCCATTTTAGCTCCTTTTCACGACAAATCAGTTGCGAAGGGAGTTGTTGCTACGATTCAACCGCAAATGTCTTTTGGAACAGGGCATCACCAAACGACATGGATGATGACAAAAGCACTTTTCGAACTGCCTAAAATGCCCGACAACGTTCTTGATATGGGCACAGGTACTGGCGTTTTGGCAATATTCGCTGAAAAGTTAGGGGCTACCGAAATTCTTGCGATCGATATTGAAGATTGGTCAGCGGAAAACGCCATGGAAAATGCAAAGCTGAACAACTGCACACAAATAGAGGTGAAATGTGGCGACATCGACCTTGTTCCGAATGCTGGCTTTGGATTGATTATTGCGAACATTAACAAAAATATATTAAAAGCGCAGATGCCAACCTATGCCGAATCAATGGCGTTAGATGGCGTGCTTTTACTCAGTGGTTTTTTCAACTCAGATGTTGAAGAAATGATAGACTTTTGTGCTCCATTCAACCTGATACTTGAGAAGCGTTTTCAAAAAGACGAGTGGGCTGCATTACAGTTAACAAAAACGAAATAAACTAAATTTCATGTGGATCAAGACTTTGCTTTCCTGCTTGCTTGCGACCTTCATTTTTGAAGTCTCAGCACAAACGTATCCAAACGATAGAGCGAAATTCGTCAAAGAGTTTCAGAAACAAATTAGCGAGTACGGAAAAGGAGAGTCACAAGCTTTTGCAAAGGATCAATTGGAGCCGATGTTGTTGGAGTCTACAGACTTTCCGGATGATTATTTTTCCAAAATGGTGAGTACGTGCAACAAACTTGTTGAGAAGCGATTCAATACGTATCCTGAAGTTTTTCACTATGTTTTGTCGGTCTATTCCTTCGTCGAATCCAAACAAACGAAACTAAGTTATGATGCCTGGCACAAATCTGTGGATGATCTAATTGAGAATAGAAATAAGACGAAATTCACCGATTTTATTGAGTTTTCCGCTGGTTTCTTTTCTAAAAGATGTATCTCAGAATCTTCTGATTTTTCTTGGTATTACGTAGGTGGAAGCTATGAGTTTGAGAGCCAAAAGAATGCAGTGATCAACTTTAACGGAGGAGATTTGGTTTGTCGCGTGTTTTCAAATGGTAAAACGGTGGATAGTATCCACGTGGCTAATACTGCTGGGATTTACGACCCTACTTTGAAAAAATGGAACGGACAAGGAGGAATCATAACGTGGGAACGTGTCGGCATTGATCCAACGACCACTTTTGCTGAGTTGAATTCTTTCAGTGTTTCTACGAAGCGATCTGCATTTAACGTAGATACTGTCGCGTTAACAAGCACCTATTTTGATCGTCCAATTATGGGGAGGTTGGGAGAACGTGCCGCCAAATCAACGCGAGAGGATGACAAAAATTTCCCTCAGTTCTTATCGTTTGAGCAAGGCTTGGAAATTGAGCAGATCATTGAAAACGTGGATTACATTGGAGGTTTCGAATTACAAGGTGCCAGTTTTCTTGGGACAGGGACGAATGCGAACCCTTCAAGTATCGTAATTAAAAATAAGGGGAAAGCGCTCATAGTTGCACGTTCGGCTCAAATAATAGTGGATGCTAAACGAATTAGCATTGGCAAAGCAGAAACGTCTATCTATTTAAATAGTGGTGATTCGATTTATCATCCCGGTGCCGATTTTCTCTATGATCTCGATGAGAAGTTTGTTCAGGTATCAAGAACAGGATCTGGAATTGGTCAGGCATCTTTTCAAGACAAATATCACCAATTAGAAATGTTCGTTCCAAGAATTGTCTGGAAAGTAGGATCCGACGAATTGTCTTTGACCTACGAATTTGGTACAGGTCCAGAAAAGCGAATTGCACGTTTCGAATCAAGTAATTTCTTTGATGAACGACTTTACGATCGACTTCAGGGACTTTCGGCTGTGCATCCACTTGTAGCCATCGCGAATTATTCCTATAAATACGACGAAGAGACCATGACCACTGGCAAGGCGGCTACTGCGTTGGGACTCACAACAGAACAAGCAATTCCTACCTTAGTTCAAATGTCGAATTTAGGGTTTGTGAATTACGATCCAGAACTAGGATTGGTGCATGTAAATGATAAACTGGTGACTTTTGTCGAGGCCAAAGCCGGCGTTGTCGATTATGATAATTTGATTTTCGTTGCAGATCAGCGTCCAAAGTCACCGCCACAATTAGAAGGTAAAACTAAAATAGAGATTCAGCGCGATGAATATTTAAGATATATAGACTCGGTTTTTACTGCCATTAATGAGCAAAGAAGGTCGATGACGGAATACGCACACCTCGATTTAACTACCCTAAACTTGAATATTTATGCTATCGATAATGTGACGCTTTCTCAAAGTAAAAACACAACGATTTTACCAGAAGGGAATGAAGTTTTGGTTCGAAAGAATCGTGATTTCAACTTCTCAGGATTGATTTTCTCTGGAAAAGCAGAAATCGATGCAATTGCAGCCAATTTTACATACGATGACTTTACTATCAAGCTCCTAGAGACAAAACAAACAACGTTTAAAGTGGCGCCAGTACGTCGTGATGACGGTCCAAACCCCGTGCGAATGGTAAGTTCGATCAATGGAGTCGCAGGGAAATTGATCATCGACGACCAAAACAATAAGTCGGGTAAAAATATAGAGTTTGCAGATTACCCTAAGTTGGTTGTCGAAAACAAAGCAAAAATCTATTACAACGATAAAAGTATTTATCGAGGTGCTTATGACAGTACCCGTTTTTACTACACTTTAGAGCCATTTACTAAAGATTCGCTCTATTCATTTAAGGAACGCTCTTTTGAATTAAAGGGCGAACTGACGTCTGCTGGAATTTTTCCAAAAATGACGGATCCAATCAAAATTATGCCTGATTATTCCTTCGGTTTCTCTACCAAAGCACCTGCGGCAGGATATGCGTTCTATGGAACTGAAGCGAAATACAACAACAAAATCTTACTTTCTCATAATGGTCTGCAGGGTGCAGGGAAGATCGACTTTATCAATTCAACATCAGAAACTTTACCGACATCTTTGTTTGCCTTTTTACCAGATTCTACCGTTGGTATTGTGAATTTCGTGAATCGACCTAGCGAGAAAGGCGTTGAGTTTCCACCTGTTAAATCAGATGAAGCTTATATATCTTATGTTCCGAAAAAGAACTTATTACGAGCGAGCTCTTTACCCAACAAGGAATTAGAATTCTTCGAAGGTGAAGCCAATTTACGAGGCAGACTTACCATTCGTCCAGAAGGAATGACAGGAGTTGGACTGATGGATTTAAGTCGCGCAACATTGATTTCAAATGATTTCAGTTATAAACGCTGGGACATCGATGCGGATACATCCAGTTTTAACCTTAAAAACGAAGACCCAGATGATGTGAATGAAGATCCACTTGCATTCAACACTAAGAATGTTTCGGCACACGTTTCCTTTAAAGATCGTCAGGGCGAATTCAATTCAAATAGCGGAGAATCTGAGGTGTTCTTCCCTGTGAATCAGTACAAATGTATGATGGATAAATTCAACTGGTTCATGGACAATTCTGAGATTGAAATGGAGCGCGCTGCTGATAAAGACATTGCAATTAATCAGGGGGTGGATTTAAAAGGTCCGAACTTCTTCTCAACGCACCCGAATCAAGACGATCTCAATTTTAGAGCTCCGAAAGCAAGGTTTAACGTAAGGACTAAAGTGATTTCTTGCGATGAAGTAGAGTACTTGGATATCGCAGATGCGCGAATTTATCCAGACAGTATGAAAGTAGTTGTTCGAAAACGTGCTAAGATGGACAAGTTCGAAAATGCAACGATCACAGCAAACTACATTACCAAATTCCATCGTTTCGAACAAGCAGAAGTAGAAGTGAAGGCAAGACGGGATTACAGCGCTTCGGGCATCTATCCTTATTACGATATAGATAGCAATGTGTATTACATATCGATGAAAAACATTAAGCCAGACACCGCTTACCAAACGACAGCATCTGGTAAAGTGAAGGAGGAGGACAACTTCAAGCTTTCAGATAAGTTTGATTACTACGGAGATGTTTCCATTCGCGCTTCAAATCCACAGATTTTATTTGACGGTGCTACGAGAATCAACCATGATTGTAGTAAGTTCGATCGAAATTGGATGGCATTTACGTCGGAAATTGACCCTAAAAACATTCAAATTCCTGTAAGTCAAGAAATGAAAGATTTGAAAGGGAATACAATCTCCGCAGGAATTGTGTGGCGTGATTCCCCTTCGACGGATAGTGTACAATTGTATCCAACGTTCCTGTCCGCACTGGTTGATCCAAATGATCCGATTGTAATGACGGCAAACGGTTATTTACAATTTAACGACGACGCTAATGAGTTTCAAATTGGCTCAAGGGAAAAGCTAATCAATCGAATGGAAAAAGGGAATTTTATCGCTTTGCATACAGAAAGTTGTTCTATGAACGGAGATGGTGAGATTCAACTAGGAATGGACTTCGGTGATGTCAATGTTGATGCCGTTGGAGTTGTAAATTACAACCAATCAACAGGAGAAACCTCTATGAATATTACCGCTCGATTTGATATGGCTATGGATAAAGGTATGATGCAGGATGTTGCAAAACGAATCAAAACTATCGAGGGACTGAAGCCAGCAGATTTTAATTCAACAACCTTAGATCAAGCTATCACGACTTGGGATGATTTGAAAACCTCAGATGATTTTAAGGCGAAATTTGTAACAGATGGAGAAGTGAAGAAGATTCCGAAAGGATTGGATTACACGATGACATTTACAGGGATTCGATTGAGCTCATACTCAGGGAACCAAACCAGTGGGCTGATTACCAACGTGCAATCCGCGGTGCTCGTGAATATGTATGGTGAACCTGTCATGAAATACGTACCTTTCCGAGCATTTTTCCAACAGATTTATTCTGGCGGTGGTGGCGATCATTTCGCCATGATGATTGATATTCCTGGAGGACGCGATTACTTCATGGATTATTCGATGACGAAAAAAGATGGGAATTTACGAATCGCTACAGGAGATACTGAACTGAATACAACGCTTTCTGAAATGAAGGAAGATAAAAGGAAAACCAAGAATTTTAAATACGAATTAACAAGCAATTCCATTTTTAAGACAAAATTGATGGAATTGTACATTGAATAAATGATTGACTACTTATTATTTGGAACACTCGCTTACGTACTAGGCTCTATACCAACAGCGGTTTGGGTCGGTAAAGCAAAATACTGTGTAGACGTGCGTGAGCATGGAAGCAAGAATGCAGGAGCAACGAATACGTTTCGTGTACTTGGTAAAAAGCCAGGTGTTGTTGTTCTTATTATCGATATTTTGAAAGGGTTTACGGCGGTTTTTATGCCATTTCTTTTCGGAGTTGGAGTCTGGGCTTCTGAAGAGCTCATTCATGTACAATTGATTTGTGCACTCGCAGCCGTGATTGGGCATGTACTTCCTGTTTTTGCTGGATTTCGTGGTGGAAAAGGGGTGGCGACCTCACTGGGAGTCATCATTGGAGTGCACCCTTCTGCAGCTGGAATTTGTTTGGCTATTTTTCTTATCGTCTTCATTGTTTCCAATTACGTTTCACTCGGCGCGATTATTGCCGCAGTGGTATTTCCACTATTGTTAGTCTTACTTTTCAAAGTGACCTCCATTTGGCTGATGATTTTCAGTGGTGTTTTATCTCTAGCAGTTATTTACGCCCACAAAAAGAATATCAATAGATTGCTAAAAGGAGAGGAAAATAAAATGAACCTTTTTAAGAAATAAGCGTACTAATCAATCTAATGGTAAGTTCCGCCAATGGCATAATTTGAAGGGGTTTAAACATATCGTTTTGGCATGGTTTCTCGTATTCTCTGGCTGGATTTTAGCTCAAGAGACACTCGAAGAAAAAAAAGTGCGGGCGGATGAATTGTTCGAGAATGAACAGTACGTTGATGCCACACCTTTGTACCTACAAATCCTTTCTTTAGAACCACTAATCCTCGATTGGAACTTCAAATATGGTGCATGTTTATTGTACAATTCGGGTCAAAAAGAAAAAGCCATTCGCTACTTAAACGCAGGCGTCGACGATCCAAACTGTGATCCAAGGGCGTATTACTTTAGAGGTAGAGCATTGCATCTCGACTATCAATTTGAAGCTGCGAAGAAAGATTACAATACCTATTTAACGAAACGCAGTAAAAAAGATTCACGCTACCCCGTAGAACGCGAGATTCAAATGTGCGAAAACGGAAAACACCTGCTGAGTACCTTCACAGATATTGTCGTCATGGACAAGCAGCAGATTGGGGAAGACAAGTTTTATGACATCTATCACGACTCCAAAACGATCGGCGGACAAATAATTCGGAACTACGATTTTCAATCTAAGATTGACAAAAAGAAAGGACATGTTCCAACGGTTCACTTTCCTCCAAATGCCAAAAGGATTTTCTACGCAAGCTACGGAGACGATGAAGACACTGGTAAAGATATTTACATGCGTGTGAAGCTTCCGAATGGAAAATGGGGAGAACCACAAAAAGTTAGGGGAGGTGTGAATACCGATCAGGATGAGGAATACCCGTTTTTGCACGCTAGTGGTGATTACTTATATTTCAGTTCGAAAGGGCATAACTCCATGGGAGGGTTTGACGTTTTTATGTCTAAGTTAGATCCCAATACAAACACCTTCGGGACAGCAGAAAACGTTGATTTTGCGATAAGTTCTCCTAATGATGATTTGTTTTATGTCGTAGACTCTCTCTATCAAAATGCTTATTTTGCTTCAGCTCGATCTAGTGAGAACGGTAAATTGCATGTTTACAAGGTGAAAGTTGCACGTGTGCCCCTGCAAGAGGTGATCGTTATAGGTGATTTTTCATCGGATCTTAATCCTGACAGTCAAAAGATCACTGTTCAACTGGTAAAGCATTCTAACGGAGAAGACCTTTCGAAGTTACCTGTTGATGCCGCCAAAGGAGGTCGCTATTCTTATGTGTTTCCACAAGGAGGAAAGTACGATTACATCGTCGATGTCGAAGGTTCTGGAACGCAATTCAAATTTACTGTCGAATTGCCTTTTCTAGACGAGTTTCGTCCACTGAAACAGGAAATAATACACACCACCGAAAATGGGAAGGAAATCATTCGAATTATCAACCGTTTTGATGAAAGCGTAGAAGGTGCAGAGGCGATTATCGCACAGGTTATCCGAAAAAAATCGGAATTAAATGTGAATGTGGATCAATTTGATCTGAAGGAACTCGACGTTCAGAAAGAAAAGAATGAGCTCTTATCGCAGTTGGGTTATGAAAAAATGACCATGGGAGAAGTGTCTTCTCAGCTAGCGGAACTGCAACAGTCCGTCATCGACAATGAAGAGATTACAGAACGTGTAGGATCAAATATTTCATCGGAATTGATAGCCAAATCAGATCGAATTAAGGAGTTGGACCAGATGGAGAATGAACTTCGGGAAAATGCTTCAAAAATTAATGATCCGATTGCGAAGCACAAATTACTCACCGAAGCGAGTCAGAAGCAACGCGAAAAGGAAACCTTATTGAAGCAATTAAACGGACTGAAAATTCTGTTGACGGAAGTGGAAGATTTATCTGATGGTAATAACGATCCTGCAAAAATAGCCGAAATACAAACGGAATTTGACGCGTTGATCGAGGTTGAGAAAGAGATAGAAGCATTAGAATTACTCACCAATAAAAAGGATATTCTGGATCAGGCTAAATCTGGATCGCCAACTGGGATAAAAGATTCTTACATCCAAGAAACTGTTGATATTAGAAAGGAAATACGTGATTTGAATGCCAAAAGTGATCAATACTCGAAGTCGATTAAAAATATTGAAGCGGCCATGAACACATTGGAACGTGAACGTCAAGGAGCCAAAAGAAAAGATCAGGAGCGTATTGATAGCGAAATGGCTTCGAAGCGTCAAGAACTTCAAATGACGCAAGATGAAATCGCTTCGATTAAACAGAAAGTCAAAGAATTGGAACTCGACTTAAACGAGAAGGAGGAACGTTTAGCGAGTCTGCAAAACGCGATCTCAACCGAGGGAAAGTCGCCAACAACCGTTGCTGAAGCGAAAGAGGCCAGTGAAGAAATGGTTCAGATTGAGAGTGTAGACCCATACGATTATGAAGCAGAATTGGCGAAGCTTGAAAAAGACCATCCTGAGATAAATGGAGAAGCCCCTATTGTAGATTGGGCGTCTGAAATTGCGGAGTCTCATGAAAAGGCGCAAAACGAGATAAACGAAAATTCTGGACTTTCTGAATTGGAACGTACGAATCGCAAGATGGAAAATAATGCCGCATCCATTCAACAAATTCAGGAACGAATAGCGGAAATTGACACTCAATTGGAAAAAGGTGAAGACGAACGCTTGACAGAACAACGCGAATCATTACAAAGCCAAAAGAACATTTTCGAAAATGAAAATACGGAGCTAAAAGCGCGTGAAAAGGAATTGCGTCAGGAAACTCCAGATGCAGCGCTTTCAAAAGAAGATGTTCTCACTGAGGTCGCACCCGATTTTGAATCAATTATCGCTGCCCTTAAATCAGACGGTTCTAAGTCGGAAAGACAGCAATTGGAAGCAATTCTTGCGGAAAGAAATAGCCTCGATGACAAAATTGAGAAAGAATTATCCAATATTGACGAGGAGTTGAATCGCAATTCCAAAAATAAAGAAGCGCTCGCAAGAAAAGAACTTCTCACACAATTGAGACAAGAGAACCTTACTCAAATTGAATCCGTTCAATCAGAATTAGACAACTTACCTGCTGAAGTTCAGCCGAAATCATCCGCAGAGGTGATCGCCGAAATTGATTCAGATTACGAAGCACGAAAGGAAGCATTGAACTCCGGTGATATGTCTCCAATTGATAAGGAACAAGCATTGCTGGATGAGAACAAGAGTCTTTTAACGAAGATCGAGAAATCACAGGCAGATCTCGATAAGAAGCTTAAAAAAGATCCTGAAAACAAAGAACTCCTTCAGCAAAAGCAAGTGTTAAATGAGTTGAAGCAACTTCTTGATTCCGAGATTTCCGAACGGCAGCAAACGATCAATGCACTGGGAAATAGTCTTGTCGAATCTGTGAGCCCGGAAACGGTCATTTCGGAACTTGCTCCGACTTATGAAGGAGATCTTGAAAAAATCGTAAATTCTGATCGTTCGCCATTGGAAAAAGCACAGGAATCGAAACTATTGGCTTTAGACGTTCAATCTACTCTAGAAAAAGAACAGAAGTCTTTGTCAAAGAGTGCGAACAAAAATCCAGAGGATAAGGAGGTTTCGGCGCGATTAAATGCTGTAGATCATGCTTTAGAGAATGTGGCGAATGACATCGCTCTTTTGGAAAATCAAATGATTGCCATAGAAAATGAAACGCCGCAAGTGGCTACCACAAACGAATTGATCAATGAATTGCAATCTGATTATCAGACGCAAATAGAAGAAATTGAGAAATCGGATGTTACGAACTACGAGAAGTCGAAACGAAGAGCTTCTGTCGAGTTGGGACTTCTTGAAACATTGAAGGATGAGTCGAATCGGCTTGATGAAGAGCTGGATAAATCGCCAAATGATGCAGCGTTGACACAAAGAAAATCCTTGGTTGATCGTCTTATCGAGGAAAAGGCTACAGCATTAGAACAAGCAAAAACTCAAGCTGTCAATGCTATTTCAGAGATCGAAAAACAAACCGTGATCAATGAGATTGCACCAGATTACGAGGAGATCACCAATTCTGCGGCAAGCAAAGAAGAAAAGATCGAGGCTGAAACTGCACTTCAAGATCGTTTGCGAACGGAAATAGAAGAGAAAGAAAAACAACTTCAAAGAAAGTATTCGGTTTCTGTTGAAATAGAAAAACGAATACTGGAGAAACTCGTTGAAGATAGCCAAGAGCGTGCATCACAAATTGAGGATAGCACGCAGCCAACAAGTGAATCTGCATTCATTGCTCAAGTGCGAAAAGAGAGTGGTGAAGTCGAACAAGCCTTGATCACAGACCTCGTAAATCTTGAGGACTTGAAAGAGCAGGATGAAACACTGTCGTTTTATGAGGGCGTGCTCGACACGCAAATTGCAGATAAAGAGTTGGAGGTAAACGAGAATCCAACCGAGGAGAATGAAAACGAATTGAACTGGTTACTTTCAGAGAAAGAGCGGGTTTCACAAAAAAGACGTTCGATTAGTGTTTCGATTGGAGAACTAGAACAGTCCACGATGGCATCAACCTCGGAAGATCCAGAAACGTCAGCTTTGAGTTCGGAAGAGCAAAGCCTACGCGAAAAATTGGCGTCTGAAAATTTGACGACGCAGGAAGAGAAGCAATTGAAAAAGGAACTCGCGGAGGTTGAAGAAAAGATTTTGGTGCGTGAAAACGAAGTGTTAGCTGAAGATCTCGTTGAGAAAAGCAAAACAACGAAGGCATTACAAGAATCACTCGAAAGGGACTTAGGCGATTCGAATGACGGAGGTGTGACGGAGCGCGCTGTTGATCACGCTAAGAAGGAAGAAGCATTGATTCAATCGCAGGAAAAACAAGCGGCAGAGGCGAATTCTGAGGCAGAGCGAAATTACTTATTGAACCAAGCACAAGAAAGACGCGACCGATTGAATGATGACCTTCGTGACGCTGCAGCTGAAAAGAAGTTGATTGAATTGCAAGAAGAATTTGAAATTAAAACGGTTTCAAATGAGAGTTTGGAAAGTAAACGACGAAAATATACAATAGAAATAGGCGAGATTTCTAGAGATATTCAGCAGGTCGATGAAGATTTGAAAACCGCAAAGCGTAAAGATATTCCCGATTTAGAATCTCAACGAGAAGAACTAGTTGCACGAAAATTGAAACTCGAATCGCAATTGGATCGCGTGAATGAGCAGCTTGTAGCGAACGAAGAAACACCGATTGCCCTTAATCCCAAAGCACTTGATGAAGACTTGACTTTTAATGAGGAACGCAAGCTAGCTTCTACCGAATCGTATCAAAACTATCAAAAAGCAGCTACAGATGCATTGTTGGTTGCAAACGAAATTCGTATTTTAGAGGATGAATTGAGCGATGCACAACGAAGCCTTCAAAAGTCTGTTGTAGATGGAGAAAGTGACGAAGCGATTCGTCTACAGGCAAAGGAAATTCAAAGAATTGAGAACGAAATTGACAAAAAACGAATTGATTTAAGGCAAAAGAAGTATACCGCTGACCAAGCACTACCAGAAAACGAAGAAGAAGCTATGAAAATGCAAAACCTAGTTGCTAGAGGAATTCAGCCGATTAAAATTGCGGCAGTGGCGACAACGTTGATTCAAATTCCAACGACAGGGTTTGCAATTGATACTTCCTCAGAACGTCCGAACAATGGCTCTATTGAAATTCCTGTAGATGTTGCAAGTCCTGAAGGATTGGTATACCGTGTTCAGGTAGGAGCATTTGCAAGACCGCTGCGGGATGACGTTTTCAAGGAGTTCAATCCTGTTTCTGGTGAAAAAATCGATGGAACGAACATCACGCGCTACATGGCGGGGTATTTCAACAGTAGTGAATCTGTTGTAGATGCACGTGCTCAAATTCGTGATTTGGGATATTCAGATGCCTTTATCGTCGCTTATTGCAATGGAGAACGCGTTACTTTCGGAGAGGCTCGTCGTTTAGAGGCTGCGGGAATTTGTGTTCCGAAGCGTTCTGAAGAAATTGTACTTGAAGTCATTGAGAATACAGCGAAGAAATTAGATCTTCCATTAACGCCAGGTGAAATAGAGGAAGTTCCAGAATTGGCTTACAACCAAGCTCCAGGGGCAACAGAAGCGGATCCTATTGAAAACATGGAAGGATTGTTCTTCACGGTTCAGGTTGGTGTTTTCAACCGTCCCGTAAGTGCAGAGGAGGTATTTAATCTTCCAAACGTTATGACTTTCCGTCTACCAAATGGTCAAATTCGTTACAACACGGGAATGTTTGATTCAGCGGAAGATGCCGTTCCAAGACAAAATTTTGCCCGTCAAAGTGGAGTACAAGGAGCATTCATTGTAGCATATTACAAAGGAGAACGGATCTCGATTGGCAACGCACGTCGTTTATTGCAGACGGAAGGAAATTCTATCTTACAATCAATAAAAGGGATCAAGCCTGTTGAGAAAATCAATACCAATCCAGGAGTTGATTCGATTCCAACAAACGTTGTTGAAGTAATTCCATTGGAAGAGTGGGAGTTGAGAGTGCAGATCGTTACAGAGAAAACGTTTGATGAGTTTCCGAGAGACATATTAAATCGTTACAATGCCGAAGGCTCTTTCTATTACGATAGTAAAGACAAACGGGTGAAGTCGGTGATTTACAAGAATGAAGAATTCCTTCCAAATTTGTTCAACTTTAGAGACGATGTGGACACGATCTATTTCCAAGAGGGTGTTCTTGAAGATGAAAAAACGGAAATTTTAGGACTTGTCTTTACAGATTCGCTTGTTCCTGGTGACTTTATGGATTGGTTGTTAAGATGCCAATACAGAAGACGTGTTTTCAAGTCATACAAAGGCGTAGAAGTTCGTATTTTTGCAATACCTGAGGAGAAGATGGAGCAGATGATCAAGGACATTCGTGTGTTTGGCGTTGAACCAGAAAGAATAATTGAAACAGAAGAAGAATTAGAACGTGATGAAAATGATGAATAATACAGAAACAGAAGTACTCGAAGAACTCGATGTGCTGGACCGCGTTGTGGATTCGAAAAATTTAATCGTTTTTAACGACGATGTAAATACATTCGACCATGTAATTGAATCCCTTATTAAAGTGTGCAAACACGAGCCAGTTCAAGCAGAACAATGCACGTGGTTGGTTCACTATAAAGGTAAGTGTCAGGTGAAAGCAGGAGATTGGGAAACATTGGAGCCGATGTGTACAGGTTTATTGGATCGCGGAATTTCAGCAGAGATTCAATAACAGAGTTCGGCTAGGAATTAATTTAATTGGGATTTTTTTTGAGTTAGTTCCTTGTCCTTATTAAAAAACACATTATATTTGCAACCCGAAAATGATGTTAAAACATCGATTTCAAATGGCCTTGTGGCGCAACTGAATAGCGCACCTGATTACGGCTCAGGAGGTTCCAGGTTTGAATCCTGGCAAGGTCAC
>ERZ887851.125-NODE-125-length-73851-cov-19.911215_pt1 | contig 73851 bp, 68 predicted proteins | sample MGYA00521100_ERZ887851 | MGnify/ENA primary metagenome ERZ887851 (study PRJEB32303, sample SAMEA104408602) | aquatic metagenome | biome: Brackish water; feature: Pelagic; material: water | place: Baltic Sea | collected 2014-06-06T16:11:00 | depth 11,444 m ... | reverse complement strand
CAATCAGTCGGCGCTTTCAATCAGTCGGCGCTTTAAGGTGGCACGTCTGCCGCTTAAACTGCCAAGATCAGAACATCCACTCAACGCCAACCAATGCCGTACGAGGCTTATTGGGACGCGCACCATCGGGCTGTCTAGAGACAATAGCGCGTTCATCCAAGGCGTTCTCCAACTTCACGAACGCCGATAGCGTCTCGGTGAAAGCATAGCGACTACCTAGATCGATGACGACAAAGTCCTCCGTCTCTCCAAAGGGCGAAGCCTGACGATTGCAGCTCGCCTTGACGCACATGCTATCGATATATTTCACCACCGCATAACTGTCCCAACGAGCACCCACTTGGGCACCCAGGCGAAGGCTCATGGTGTTTTCAGGGACCGACGCCAGCTTATCTCCGTCAAGCACACCGCTCTGAGTGCTATCGCGGCTTGCCTCTGCCTGAGAGTAGGTATACGCCAACGAGATGGGCCATGCGATATCACCGGTTTCAAAAACATGGCCCAGTTGCAATTCAACGCCAGCAATCACAGCCTCGCCAGTGACAAAAGTGCCGTCAACAGCGCCATTTGAACAAGGCTGAGAATTTGAACAGCTCTCGCCTTTATTTGAAAAATCGCTGTAAAAGCCGACCACTTCCGCAAACCACGCGCCGTCATAGCGCAGGCCCATTTCATAGTTAACGCTCGTCTCGGGCCTCTCGGTCGATTTGGCACTGCCACCAAGCGGTGAAAAGCCACGATGAACACCCGCCAATACAGACCATTGCTCAGTTATCTGATAGAGCGCGGCCAATCCGGGTAACCAAATGCTCACGTCGTTGTCGCGCCGCGACGCGATATTGACTCGACTCAGATCAGCGTATCGCACCTCAGCAGTATCAATCCTCTCGTGACGCAATGCCAGATCAAGTCGCAGCGCATCATTTATCGTCCATGCATCCGTGATCCACAGTGCTAAAGCATCAGCTTCCTGTACCCGATTGTTACTCGAGCTGGGGTTTGTCGTACTGCGATAGAGTAGGTCCCCACTGACCTGATCGTATTTTTCAGTGGGCTGTAATCGATCTACTTCGCCCTGATGGTAACGCGCACCTAGCGATAGTGAGTGTGACCCGATATCCCAAGCTAAATTTGTCTGCAGACCCTCTGAAATATAGCGGCGATTGTTGTGTTTATAAGAGAGACCCAAGCTATCTTGCTCGCCATCAAGCACCGCCTGCGCATTCAAATCGCCCTCATTCGCTGCTGATACCAGCTCCCCTCCACCCGACAGTTTGAACCAGTCGCGATGAAATTCATTTCGATAAACGGTGGTGGTGAGCGCCGCGTCCGTTGCAAGCTGCCAGTCCCATGCCACGCTGAATCCCTTGTGTTCGTTAGTCATTTGATCTGGCGTTGAGAGCCCGTAACGACGATCTGGAGAGTGCCTGAAATCGACATCGGTGAGGCCCAGATAGGTTTCATCTGATTTTTCATCTGAGTATTGCGCTTTGAAACGCAGCGCGTGGACGGCGCCCTGCCAAGATAATTTAGCCACGTAATCTTCTATTTCGTAACCCGCATCCCGATGAGATCGATCAATGGTTTTAAAACCGTCACCCGATCGCTGCGCGGTCTCCAAGCTAAAGCTAAGCGAACCGACTTGCCCCCCATAACTGGCGAGAATATCTGCCTGATTATCCTGGCCGTAAACAAATTGCACGCGTCCACTCGCATTATCGGGGGTTGGCGTCGAGACTAAATTAACCACCCCTCCGGTCGTTTGTGGACCATATCGGAGTTGCGATGCGCCCTTCAGCACTTCCACCGCATGCATGCGCGACAACGTTGGAAAATAGTACGCCGCTGGGGCTGCATAAGGCGCGGGGGCGATCAAAACGCCGTCTTCCATCAGCGTGATTTTTGCTGAGCGCTCAGATGTTGCACCGCGAATACCAATATTAGGTCGCAAGCCGTAGCCGTCTTCCTCTCGAATATAGGTTCCGGGAATCGTTTTAAGCAGTTGATTCACATCTGTGGCCAACTCATCACGAATCTGTGCTGATCCAATAATAGCGCCCGTACCCGCGATATCTCTCACCGATTCTTGCGTGCCAATAATAGTGACCTCTTCAAGCTCTGCGGCGACAATGCCGTGAGAGGCGCCCATCAGCCAGCCAGCCAGTAGTGCGGGGATCATTGTTTTTGTTGCATCAGCGCGAGACATTTCATTACCTTCAACCAAGTCATTTGAGAATAATAATACGAATGGTTCTCATCCGCAACTGGTTTCTCAGTCAAGGACCGCTCCCGTTTCACCCCACTCTCTCGGTGCGCTGTTTGAGAGATCACCCATTGACTGCAGACTATCTGCCCGATAGGGTTTTTCGGCGGTTGCTGGCGTGTCCGCCTCAATGCCCTGAAACATTATGTGGCCGCAGTAAGCGCGGCTTGAGCGCGTCTACATTGGCTAGTGATGACAGGCTGAGCTGTCATCGTAGCCTTTAAAATTAAATGTCCGTACAATCTATACGTATTATCAAAACAAAATGCCAAGGAGCCGAAGATGACCGGAGCGCGTCCACTAGAAGGTCTGAGAGTCATTGAATTGGGCCAGCTCTTAGCAGGCCCCTTTGCAGGCACAGTGCTAGGGTACTTCGGTGCTGAGGTTATCAAAGTGGAACCTCCTACCGGCGACCCCATTCGTCAATGGCGCGAAGTCCGCAATGGGATGTCGCTGTGGTACCACTCTCTGGCGCGAAACAAAAAAAGCGTCACGCTAGACCTCAAGTCCGAACGAGGACAGCAGCTCGCATTTGACCTACTGGCTAAAGCCGACGTGGTCATCGAGAACTTTCGACCCGGTGCGATGGAAGGCTGGGGACTCGGTCCAGAGCAGGTCAAAGCCGTTAACCCGGGTATCATTTATGCGCGTATTTCAGGCTATGGCCAAACCGGACCGTTCTCGGAAAAGCCCGGCTACGCCTCGGTCACCGAGGGCTATGGTGGATTCCGGTATATCAATGGCGAACCGGGCAAAGCGCCTGTCCGACCCAATATCTCTCTGGGCGACACGGTTGCCGCTATCCATGCGGCACTCGGTGTTGCATTTGCCATTATTGAACGCAATAAAAGCGGCAAAGGTCAGGTTGTCGATGTGGCGCTGTACGAGTCGATCTTTAATCTGCTTGAAGGTCTAGTGCCGGAGTATGATGGCGCAGGGGTTATCCGCGAGCCCTCAGGAACCACCATCACGGGTATCGTACCGACCAATACTTACGCCTGCGCTGACGGCAAATATGTCGTGATTGGCGGCAATGGTGACTCCATTTTCAAAAGACTGATGACTGAGGCAGGTCGCGAGGATATGGCGAATGACCCAGAGCTCAAACACAATCAGGGTCGCGTCATTCATGAGCAACGCATTGATGACGCGCTCGCGCAGTGGTGCAGTGCCCACAATGCGGCAGATATCATTAGCAAACTGGAGGGAGCGCGAGTGCCGGTGGGGCCGATTTACAGCGTAGCAGACATGATGACGGATCCTCACTACATTGCCCGCGGCATGTTTGAGACTGTCGAAATCGACGGCGAGCCGCTAAAGATCCCGGCGATTATGCCCAAACTCAGCGAGACGCCCGGCCGCACTGACTGGCCTGGCGCCAAAATTGGCGAACATAACGCGGAGATCTTGGGCGAGCTTTTGGGGTTATCTGAGGATGATCTGGCCGCCTTGAGCACTGATGGCATCACTTGCTAGCGGCGGCCATGAAGCTTGAGGGACTCACTGTTGTCGATCTTTCGCTATTCCTTCCGGGACCAGCGGCGACGCAGATCATGGCAGACCATGGCGCTCGGATCATCAAGGTAGAGAACCCGCGAGCCCCAGAACCCACCCGATCAGCTGATGCTTTCCCGTGGCAACAAGGTGGACAGACCGTCATGTTTCGCAATACTCAGCGAGGCAAACAGAGTATTGCGCTCGACTTAAAAACGGAGGCAGGTAAACGTGCGCTATTGGCGCTTGCAAAAACTGCCGATGTTGTCGTAGAGGCGTTCCGCCCGGGTGTTGCCGCAAGACTGGGCATCGATTACGCCACCTTGTCTGCCGACAACCCGGGGCTCGTTTACTGCTCAATTTCTGCCTTTGGACAAACCGGCCCCTGGTGCGATCGTCCGGCTCACGACACCGCAACGGTCGCCGCAGCCGGCATATTGGATGTCACACGCTCCCCTGAGGGGACTGCCGGACCTGCCATTATCGGCGTGCCAATCGCCGACATGCTGGCGAGCAACCTGGCGCTCTCAGGCATTCTGATGGCCCTTCTCCGGCGACAGACGACAGGCCAAGGGGATTTTGTAGATATCAGCATGTTTGAATCGGTGCTAGCCGCAAGTCCCAATATTATGGGACCCGTATTCGGGGGGGATCAGGCTCCTGAACGGTTAAAGGAGCGCACGCATGGGGGCAACGCCATGCTCAATGTTTATGAGACCGCCGATGCACAGTATCTGGCACTCGGTGGTGGCGAGCATAAGTTTGCCACCGCGCTGTTCGAGGGACTGAACAGGCCCGATTTCATAGAGGCAGTGACTGGTCCCGCGGGCGAAGGCCATTGGGAAGCGATCGCTTTTCTCCGCGACACGTTTAGAACGCGCTCTCGATTAGAATGGGAATCGTGGTTCGAGGGCCGAGACATCTGTTGGAGTCCAGTTGTGTCACTTAAGGAAGCCTGGAATGCCGAGCACGTTTGGCAGCGAGGCATGCGCTTTCAAGACGAGCAAGGCAATGATCATATCGGCACTGCAGTGCATTTTTTGCAAGAACCGGCGCAGATAAACACGCATTTACCACCCGTAGGTGGACAAACTGCGCAAATTTTAGCAGAACTGGACTTGACCGATGCCGATCGCGAGGTGATATTAGGGGTTCTAAGCTAGATTGTCCGTACAATTTAATGATTGACGCCTGTAAGAACAGTAATCCGACGGCGCGATCGCACAGTAACAACAATAAGTTTGAGTCGGACCAGGCTCATCATCAATGAAGGAGGCTACCCATGAGGAGCTGCAATCCACTCAACCGGCATCGACAGATACTGGCGACACTTCCCCTGACGGCTGCGATATCCACAGCCATCACAGCCGCTACATTGCTGGCACCGCATAGCGCCATGGCACAACTCGAGGAGGTTGTGGTGACGGCTCGAGCGCGAACAGAATCACTGCAAGATGTCCCTGCAACCGTAACCGCGTTTACAGAGGGGCAAATCGAGAACATGGGTATCGCGCGCGCTGAAGATTTTGTCTACATGACGCCCGGTGTCACTTTCGTTAACTCGGTGGAGGTCGGCGACAGCCAGCTCGCCATCCGCGGTATCAACGGCGCCCGTGATGCCGAAGCCAACTTTGCGTTTATCGTCGATGGCGTGTTGTATACCAACCCCTCAGCCTTTAATCGGGAATATCCTGATTTAGCGCAAATCGAGATACTCAAAGGACCACAAGGCGCACTATATGGCCGCTCTGCTGCTGCAGGCGCGGTGATCATGTCTACCAAACGGCCCACCCAAGAGCGAGAAGGCAGTATCAAAGTCGGTGCTGCTGAGTACGGTACTTATTATGGCACGGCGACAATTGCGGGTCCTTTGGGCGACGACGTAGCTGGACGGTTGACCGTCACCTCGCGCAAGACTGATGGCTTTCTGGAGAATGTTTACCTGAACGATGATGTGGTGAACGATTATGAGGAAACCGCGGTTAGCGCTCGCATTGTCATGGACCCGACTGACACGCTGTCCATCGATACCAAGTTGCGCTATTCCGAGGTATCGGCAGCGTCTATCGCCTTTAACGCCGCCTTTGAACTCCCCTTCTTTGTAGGTGCGCTCGCGGGTTTGCAGGACTTTGGTGTCGACAATACCGCCGCAGCGGTTGATGTGAACGAGTTTGAATGGGTGTACAGCCCCAACGTTGACCCAGAAAATGAGCAGGAAACGCTTGAGTTCTCGGTCAAAATTGACAAGCAGTTAGAAAATGGCACCCTCACAGCTTGGGGCCTTTATTCTGACCAAGAACAGTACTTTCTAGCGGATGGCACATCTGGCGCGTTTGGGTTTTACAACAACCTTGACCATTGTCAGCAGACCGCCGCTGATCGATCACTCTTTCTGGGCGACAACACGCCAATGCAGCAGCCAACGTTTAACCTAGCGGGCTTCTCGCCAGATGGAAATCCCTTTTTCCCCCCTTATAGCCCAACGACCTGTGACGGCTATCAGTACCAGGAGCGTAACCAGCGCGACATTAGCTTTCAGCTGCAGTATACCTCTGACTCCGATCAGCGGCTTCGCTGGCAAGCGGGGATGTACTTCCTCAATATTGATCGTCGTGTAGGCGTCGCTCAATTAGAGGACGATAACCGCGCTCAATTACCTCGCTCATTTGTTAATGAGCTCACCGATGCGCTCGTGCTAGACGACTTCGAAACCACCGTGTTATCTGGTTTTGGCTCGATAAGCTACGATATGACAGATCGCATGGAACTCTCTTTTGCATTGCGTTATGACATTGAGGATCGTGAGGTTAAAAATGCAGTCCCCAGCCCCGCTGAGGGCGCAGTATCAACCCGTATCGACTATTGCGGTCAGTTCTTTGACGGCGGCTGTACACTCAATGGCGCAGCACTAGGCGGCACGCCTTGGAACCCTGCCTTCATCGACCTCGAGACAGGCGCTGTCAGCAATCGGGTGGCGGATCGAAGCGAGGAATTCGATGCTATTCAGCCTAAAGTCAGCTTGACCTATGACGTCTCAGACAACACCACGGTCTTTGGTAGTTGGGGCGTAGGTTTTAAGACAGGCGGCTTTAACAACCTGGGCGGAACCGAAATCATCAGTTTATTCCTAGTGAACCCCGATGGTCTGCCCGTTGCACCGCCCGAAATCTACGAAGAAGAAACATCGAGCTCATTTGAAGTGGGTTTCCGCTCTACGCTGCTTGACGGCAACCTGCAGCTAAATGCAGCGGCCTATCACACCGAAGTTGATGACATGCAATTCTTTGAATTTTATGTCGGTCCCTTCGGTTTGCTGAGAACGGTTGAGGGCATCGATGAGGTGACGATCCAAGGCTTCGAAATTGGCGGCTCTTGGCAAATGACAGATGGGCTTCGCTTAGACGCAGGCTACAGCACCATTGATGGCGAAATTGATGCCATGACCGTGCGTCCCTACGTCGCGGGAAATGACGTCCCTAATGCGCCAGAATTCACCGCTAACCTTGCGTTAACGTGGGATCAAAATATTGGTGACCTGAACCTGATGGCTAGAATCGAGTACGCCTATCAGGGCGATGTGTTCTACCACGTGGTCCAGGGTAACGATTTGGACTCACCCAATGGCGGCGTACCCGGATTGGGCATTGCACCTAACTATTCTGTGCCTGCTGCACTTCAGAACCTGACTGGAGAAGGCGGCCTGGACACCAGCTACGAGAATACGAAAGTGGACGGATACGGCATCACCAATTTACGCGTGAGTGTCGGTGGCGATCAATGGACGCTGACCGCCTTTGCTCGCAACCTCTTTGATGAGGAGTACGTAGGTGAAGTCATCATGGCGCCAGAGTTCGGCGGCGCATTTGTCACCCCCGGTACTTATCGCACAGCTGGTGTAGAGTTCCAATGGAGTTTCTAGGGCAGTAAAGCCACTATAATAAGAGAGCCGGGCACTGCCCGGCTTTTTTATGCCTGATATTGAACGCATACCACTGCGGCCTTAGGCGTTTGGTAACCGCCCAACCAAGTTCAAACCAAACACTCGGAAAGCGGTCACCGGGCACAAAGCGGGCAGCACTTTGTCGGGGAACCTTGGGAATGCTGAGGTTTGCAGAAGTAACCGGTAAACGTATGGCTTACCACAGGCAATACCGCTAAGGACTGACACCACGTCATCACTCCACATCCCTAGCCCTAGCCCTAGCCCTAGCCCTAGCCCTACTCTTGATCTGGATCTTGGTCTTGGTCTTGGTCTTGGTCTTGGTCTTGGTCTTGGTCTTGGTCTTGGTCGACAACGATGTCGCTGCTCGAGGCTAAAGCCAAGCGCGGCAACAAACTAGCGGCGACCGCCGACACTGTGGGCGGCCAACAGCGGGCGATAACGTCAGTTAGGCTGTCTGCCCATGCGGTGGTCAAACAGTGCTGACATAACAAAATCCGAACCCGGCGCCATCCGGCACTGAGCGGAGGTCCGTGCCGACACTCGTCGCCCGCTCGGCTTCGACCTTGTTAGCGGCCTACCGCCCCAAAAAAAGCCGGGCAAGCCCGGCTTTTAACTGCTTTGAATCAAAGCCTATCGATCAGCCTCGGGCCACTTTGACACGCCCTTTGGCTTTCGGTTGCTCCTCCAAGTACTTTAACGCCCAAGCTTGGAACTCTGGCTGGCGAGGGGCATCCAATCCAGTTTCCTTTTTGCATCGCTTCTTAAGCTCAGCAATGTCTCCGCCTCGGTCAAACATCTTGACCTTACCTCGCTGCTTGGCCATTCGCGCGCGCAACGTTTTGGTTTTCTTCTCGTCAACTGTCAGATCAGCGTTCATGACGACGCCGTAACGGCGAGCACCTTCGACCGAAACCAGCCCAGCGCGGACATCGAACTCAACGCGTTCTGTCTCTCGCTTGAAGGGGTCTCCGCAACCACCGCCACCCCAGGTATTAAAGTACAAAATATCCCCCGCACTGACGACAATGCGATCGCACTTACTCGGCATCCTCTCCTCACTACCGTCTGCGCGTTTAAGAATCTTTTCAGACCGACGCCCCGGCAACCCACCGTTGACACCCCATGGGTATGTCAACCAGCGGTCGTCGTGAATTGAAATGGTACCCGGCTCCAGGAAGCAGTACCCCATTCGGAGGCCATTGCCGCCCCGGTTGTACCCTGCTCCGCCGCTATCGGTAATGGTTTCGTAACTCTCGATACGAAGCGGGAAATAGCTCTCAAGGAATTCGTTAGGCACGTTAGTGAAGCTTGGCCAGAGCGAATGGCCGTCGGGGCCATCACCAGACGGCTTGCCTGGAATCCCACCAAAACCAATCGAATAGAGCTGATACCACTCGCCATTTTTATCGTAACCCGAATACATAAAATGAGGACTGTCAGAGAAGCCGGCCCCAGCCAGGAAGTCGGGATCACCCTGTCCCAGCAAGCCTCCCAGTACGTCGAAAATTCTCCCTAAGGCGTGGGTTCGACAAGACAGCGCCGCCGGTTCCCTCGGCTTTAACAAGGTGCCACTGGGAATGCGCACTTCCATCAGGTCGTAAAAGCCGTCGTTAAACATGATCTGAGGGTCAAAAACCATGATCATGTAAACGCCGCAAAACATTTTGAACATTTCTTCGTTCAGGTAAAAGTTGATGGAACTGATGGATTGAGGATCAGTGCCTTCAAAATCAAAGATAACCTTGCCTTTATCGCGCCACATCGCACACTTAATACGATAGGGGCCCATACCGAGGCCATCATCACAAATGTAGTCTTCAAAATGCTGCTTCTTCTCAGGCACGGTGTCTTTGATCAACTTCGCCATCGCACGCTTGTTGCGCGCCAGAAGCTCATCGAGTGCCGAGTAATACTCGTCATCGCCAAAACGCTCAGCCATCTCGATCACACGCTTCTCAGCGGTGCGCATCGCCGCAACTAGGGCATTGAAGTCACTGCGGTTCCAAGTGGGCATGCGGCTATTGTGCAGAATCAATTCCAGCACATCGGTTTGTAACTCGTCTTTTTTGAAGATCTTCAAGGGCGGCACGCGAATGCCCTCTTCGAAGATTTCTCTCGCATCGGTTGGCAAACTACCCGGCACCTTGCCACCCACGTCGGTCATATGACCAAACATCGCCGCGTAGGCAATTAATCTGCCATCTTTAAAAATCGGCCGCAGTAGCAGCCAGTCATTGATGTGGCTGATCGCGCCATTACAGGCGTAGGGGTCCGTCGTGAGGAACAGATCCCCCTCTTCAATGCTACCGTCGTAAGCTTCTTTAAAGCCGTGAATAAAGCTTCCAAACTGGCCCACGACCATCTTGCCTTCGAGATTCGCAATCATCGGGAACATATCGTTTTGTTCCCGAATACCGGGCGACATCGCCGTGCGAAAAACAACAGCGTCCATTTCATAGCGCGCGTTCATCATCGCATTTTCAATGATATCCAAGGTGATGGGATCAATGTCTTTGCGCTTTAATTTCTTAGAGTTGGTTTCAACAATAGTTGCTGGCATGTTTCGTTCCCTCGCTTAAGCAGACGGTGCGATCAAGATGTTGCCGAACTTGTCGACATTGCCGGTATGGCCCGAGAGGATCACAGTGGTTGAATCCATCTCTAGCACCACCGCAGGGCCCTCGATTTTATTACCGGCTTTCAATTGGTCCCGGCGATACAAATTTGCGTCCATATCTTTGCCTTCCATGAACACCTTTGACACGCCAATTTTTGCCGCAGCCACCGGCGTGCGGCTCCCCGAACGCGTGGCTTTTTTAGCATCGATTTCGGCGCTCTTACCCTGCGCTACCGCGCGAACGTTGACGATTTCCTTGTCGGCATCTAGGGCAAAGGTAAACAGCTGAGAGTGCATTTCATCAAACGGGTCGCCGATGACAGACAGGCCTTTGGACTTCAGTTTTTTGATATCGAAGTCCACGGTTAGCTGCAGGCCTTGGCCCGCGTAACGGACATCCGCCTCATAACTGACAGATCGCTCAGATTTGGGGACACCCTCCTTCTCTAGCGTCTTGAGCGCTTTGTTAGCGAGCTGCTGATAAATGCGCAGTAACTCAGTCGGCGATGTTTTGCCAAAACGGCGAATAAACGTCCTAGAGGCTTCATCGCGCACTCGAGTCGTTGCATCCCCATAGGCACATAGCACGCCCGGGCCCGGCGGAATAATCACCGGCCAACTGTTCATCAATCGGCCGAGTGCATTGGCATGCAATGGGCCCGCGCCACCAAAGCCAATCAAGGCAAAGTCACGCGGATCAAAGCCCTGCTCAACCGACACTAGGCGCAGCGCGCCGTACATATTTTCGTTCACGATATCGATAATACCGGCCGCAGCACGCTTGACCGAGATACCGAGTGCCTTGGCGATCGGCGCAATGGCTTGTTCCGCGCGATCTCGACGAATTTCCATATCGCCACCGAGGCGAACCTCACTGGGCAAATAACCCAACACCACATTAGCGTCGGTGACCGTCGGGAGTTCACCGCCTTTGTTGTAGGCAGCTGGGCCCGGCTCAGCACCGGCACTCTCTGGACCAACACGCAGCGCGCCCGTCAACTCGGGGACGTGCGCTATCGAGCCTCCTCCTGCGCCCACCGTTCTCACATCTACCGATGATGCTCTCACCGTGACATCTCCCACGGTGGTCTCTCGCCGCAGCTGTGCTTTGCTGTCTTGGACAAGCGCAACATCCGTCGACGTGCCACCCATATCAAAGGTCAGTAGGTTTTCAAACCCGGCTTGCTTGGCTACCCAAACCGCTCCTGATACACCGCCCGCAGGTCCACTCATAAGCAAGTTGACCGGCAATGCCTGAGCCACTTTGGCAGAGGCCATGCCGCCGTCGGAGCGCAGGATATGCAATTTAACGTCCTTCATACTGGCCTTGAGTTTCCGCTCAAGGTTTTTAACGTAGTCAGCGACCTTGGGTCTCACATAGGAGTTCGCTACGGTCGTAATCGTGCGCTCGTATTCCTGCATTTCTGGCACTACGTCATAAGACAGAGAGACAGGCACGCCTGGCAAAACTTGCTTGGCCAACTTTTCGACCGCCTTTTCATGGGCCGGATTTGCGTAAGAGTTAATCAGCGATATCGTCAGCGCTTCGATGTTTTCTTTTTTCAGCTTCTTTAATTCGCGAATAACTGACTTTTCGTTCAATTCACGCACGACAGCGCCATCAGCGCCCATCCGTTCATCGACTTCAATAGTGCAAGATAACGGTGCTAAGGGAGCGCTCTTGTTATAGATCACCCAACCACCCAGACCACCGGGCACATAGGAGCGCGCAATTTGAAGCACCTGCCGGTAACCTTTGGTCGTAACCAGACCCACTTTCGCTCCCGACCCGGTCAAGACCGTATTGGTGGCGACAGTCGTACCGTGCATGACTTGTGATATACCGCTGGGGTCAATGCCCGCGTTATCGCAAATTTTGGCGACGCCATTCATGACGCCGATGGAAGAGTCCGCAGGCGTACTGGGTACTTTTGCGGTGTGAATAGACCCTGATTTCTCATCAACGAGAATCAGGTCGGTAAATGTGCCGCCGACGTCGACACCAAGACGATAAGGCATAGTGGCCTCCTCTTGTTAAGGATCTTATTGTGACCTCATTGCGATGACTGCAGCGCCTAGACTCGCTAAAACAAATAACCACGTTTCAGAAACGATTGACCGGACATTTGCTACAATCTCGCCTACACCGCCACGATGCACCAATCCGCAGACAGGTGCAAGGTATCATCCACACCGATCAAAAATTTTCGGAGCACATCATGATCAAACCCCTCGCCGGTATTCGAATCCTTGCCATCGAGCAATTTGGTGCAGGCCCCTACGGGTCAATGTACCTCGCTGAGCTCGGTGCAGAAGTGATTAAAGTAGAAAACCGCGCAACCGGGGGCGATCCGGCGAGGCAATCAGGCTCTGTGACGCTGGCCGATGACGACAGCGCTTATTTTCAAGCCTTTAACCTGTCTAAGCGCAGCATTACATTGAATCTAAAAAGTGACGAAGGCCGGGCGTTATTCCATGATCTCGTGCGTAAAAGCGATGTCGTGTGGAACAATCTTCGTGGCAGTCAGCCAGCAAAACTAGGGCTGGATTATGATGCGTTGAAAGACATCAAACCCGATATCGTCTGCACTCATATCTCGGCGTACGGCCGTGACAATGACCGTGCCGACTGGCCAGGCTATGACTACCTTATGCAAGCGGAGTGCGGATTTTTATCCGTCACAGGGGAACCCGGCACCCCGCCATCCCGCTTTGGCTTATCCATGATTGATTTCATGACCGGCGTCGTAGCAGCACTGGGTTGCGTCGCAGCATTGTTAGCGCGTCCTCAGCAAGGGGGCCGCGACGTAGATATCAGCCTGTTTGATGTCGCGCTGCATCAGCTAACCTACCCTGGTACTTGGTATCTGAACCACGGCATTGAAACGGGGCGCGTGGCACGTTCGGCTCATCCCTACAACACGCCAGTGCAGCTATACAAAACACAAGATGGCTGGATCTTTATCATGTGTATGACTGATAAATTCTGGCACCTGCTGTTAGAGCGCCTTGATCATGTTGCACTGGGCGAAGATCCACGTTTCAGTGACATGGCGGCGAGAGCGGAAAATCGAGATGCACTCACCGAGGCGCTAGACGGCATTTTTCAGACGGCCGAGACGGATCATTGGTTCGAACTATTGCAGACCTATATCCCCGTCGCCCCTGTCCACGACTTACCTAATGCGCTCGACAACCCCTTTGTGATGTCTACTGGCATGATGCAATTCTTGCAGCACCGGGAGTTCGGTGATTATCGCGGTCTCAGCAACCCCATTAAGCTGGACAACCAGCGTTTAAGTTCCCACTGCGGTCCGGGTCTCGGCGCAGATAATGCCGACATCATTGGCGGGGAACTCGGTGTGGCAAACCTCGAGGATCTGGCTTCTCGAGGGGTTATCTAACCAACGGTCGCAGCCTATGGCACATAGGCTAGTGCGCATTAAGAAAGTCAAATAGGATTTCACCAAAGACGATCTTCTCTTCCTTGCCGGCCACTACATGCGCCACGCGATCCATGCTCACGCCCACCGAGTTTGGCAAGCCCTCCTCTAAGGGCTTCGTCGTTCTGGGACCTGTGATCATATCCTCCCCCGCATGTATAACGAGCGTGGGGGCAACGATCTCACTGAGATGCGGGCGGATATCATGGCCCAAACAAGCTTGGATAAATCTGAGGTGCGTGGGGATCCTGCCCTCTAGCGCTCCCCAAACACCGCCGCTACCCAATAATTTTTCTCGGTTGGCGTTGTAGTATTCGGGACGGAAGGACAGCGAAGCCACCATGGACTGAAAGGCATGAAACCCGGCATGCTCATGCATGTCACCAAAGGCAGTCAGCTGATCGCTCAGCATCGCATCAGCCCAAGTCCAACACCCCATATTGACCATACACCGAACCAAGTCTGGTCGCTTAAAGGCAACCCACTGCCCGATACAAGCACCGATGCCCACCAAGCCAACAAAATAGACGGACTTCATATTCAGGTGGTCTAGTAAAGCGATAATGTCATCAGCGAACAGCTGAGTTGAGGCCGGCACCGAATAATCATCGGTCGATTCACCTAGTCCACGATAATCAATAATCACCGTTGAAAATTGATCCGTCATTCCCCGCGCCAGGTAATGATGTCGCCCATGGCAGAAGGTGTCCCATCCCCCGATATAAACTGCGGGAGGACCATCACCATGCACTTCGTAATACATGTCATGGCCATTGATTTGGGCGATCGGCATAACTGAACTCCTAAAATTAAGGTTTAGCGGTGTTTAAAGGCGGTTATTAAGATGGTCCAAGACAAATTGAAGATCGACCACATCGGCGTAGCGGCGGCCCACATCCTGTAAATTGTTATCGTGAGCCTGTGCATCTTGGTCGCCGCAACAATCTGCCGGTACGATCGTTCTAAATCCCGCAGAGAAGCTATCAACAATCGAGGCGCGGACGCAGCCAGATGTTGTGCAGCCCGTAATAATGGTCGTATCAATACAGTGTTTTACCAACCATGGCTTGAGTGGCGTCTCGTAAAAAATAGATGGTGCCGTTTTAATGAACTCGAAAACGTAACCTTCTTCGCGAATACGAGGATCGATCTCAGTACAGGGATGGCCATGATAAAAGCTGCCGTCGTAAAGCGAATCAATCTTCCAATACACCATTTCATCAGGTCCGCCCCAAGACACCGCACAAGACGCGGCGGGTATCTGATGCGCCTTACAGGCGGCGAGCAGGATCGCAGTATTGTCGACTGCTTGCTGGACGTGGTCGCTTCGACCCAGAGGGTTACTCGCATCGGTAAAACCAAGCTGAAAATCTACCATTAGCAGGGCTGGACGTTCGCCAAAACCGATATCTCGTTGCCCATATCCCGCTTGTGCAAACTTATCCATGTCGCCTCCTCAAAAAAGAACTCGCCCTCAGTGAATGCAATATGACTTAGAATGTACGAACATTTCAAGGATTCCCGTTCCCATGAGCACTCCCAGTTTCGTCGACGCGTTCAGCCAACAGTTCACTCTTGATCCCAAGCAAACTGCATTGCTCATTATCGATATGCAAAATGCCACCGGAAATCGGCACATGGGCCTCGGTAAGTTACTCGCGGAACAAGGTAACAGTGACTCAGCACAGTACCGCTTTGACCGCATCGAGCAATTATTGATTCCTAATATACAAAAGCTCATCGAGGGCTTTCGTAAAGCTGGCGCATCGATTATCTGGATTACCTATGGCGCTAATGCCCATGATGCCAGCGACGCGCCGCCGCATATCGCACCGATCATCAAAGCCACTAACAATATTGCCGGTCAGCCCGAGCATGAGGTGGTCGACGCATTGAAACCGGGCCCTCATGATTTGGTGCTGAATAAAACGACGCAAGGTGCCTTCCGGTCAACAGGACTTGACAGCGCATTACGCGCATTAGGGGTGACGACTGTGGTCTCCACCGGCGTATCCACCAACAACTGCGTTGCCATGACCTCAATGGAAGCCTGCGATTTACAGTATCGGGTCGTCGTGGCCAGCGACGGCACTGGTACCGACAGCGCAGAGATGCAGCAGGCGACGCTGACCATGCTCAAGCGTTTATGGGCTCGCGTGCTCAGCACGGATGAGATTCTTGCGGAGCTCAGCGCAACAGGCGAAACCCCCTGACCCCACCCACATCGAACCATTGGGTCGGGAGCCTGTTGGTTGCCGTCGGCGCCATTCTTCTTGCGGGAAAAGGGCTATTCGCTAAAGCACTTTACGGCATGGGGCTTACCTTCCATGACGTCGCCGCCATTCGGTCCGTGCTCGCCGTACCGGGCTTTGCGCTGCTAGCTTGGCTTTACCGCAGCCACATTAACCGCACTCCAGATGTCATGACGCACCGCAAAGATCTGTTGCTCGCCGCAGCGGTCGGTCTCCTGTGCTACTACCTCGGTGCCTTAGCTAATTTTTATGCACTGACCATCGTTGCTGCTAACGTAGAGCGCCCTTTGCTGTTTGCTTATCCCATTTTTGTGGTCCTCATCACCACCCTATTGCACCGTCGGGCGCCTTCTGCGCCCGTCGTACTCGCTCTGTTGCTGACGACGATGGGCGTCACACTTGTCACCGGTGCACTAAACGCCTCATTGACCGCTGAACAGTGGACTGGGATAGGCTGGATCTGTTTTTGCTCTCTCACCATTGCCATTTACTTTTTAGTCAGCGCCAAGCTCACTCAGCGACTGGGCAGCAGCTTCTTTACTTTTATCGCCATGACGTCTGCAGCGGTAGGCTTTCTTGGACATTATCAAATCGCGCGAGGCTGGCAAAATATTGATCTCTCAGGTTCCGCCTGGCTGATGCTCGCAGCATTGATCGTCTTCTCGACGGTACTCCCATTACTGCTGATGGCCGAAGGCGTGCGTCGAGTGGGCGCATCGCGCGCGGCCCTGATCAGTACGCTGGGCCCCCCTGCCACCGCCATCATGGCCTATTACCTGACAGGTGAAATGCTTACCCTCAGTCAGCTAGCGGGCATTGGCCTTGTCATTATTGGCGTGCTGTCGCTAGAGTTAGGCCGTTCTCGGCACTATTAGGCGCGATGCCCTAGCGATGAGATCCCATTAACCAGCGATTTTTCTTCTTTGGTTGGTATTCAATATAAATGTCCGTACAATTGAGGTTCAGTTATCGCCGATTACCTTGCTTGGAGTTTGCAACATGTATGCCACGCGCGCATTAAGTCCTTCATTTGGCGCTGAGGTGCTTGATTTTGATCCCAGCGCTTCCCAGTCAGAAGCTGCTATCGACGCCATCAAGGCGTTATGGGCAGAGCACAAATTGCTGTTGTTCAGAGATCAACATTTTGACGAGACCACCTTGGTGAACTTCAGCAAGGAGTTTGGTGCGTTAGAAATTCACGTTCGAGAAGAGTATCTGTCGCGGGAGCATCCGGAAATTCTTTATGTGTCCAATATCGAGCGCGAAGGAAGACGGATTGGTATTCTGGCCGATACGGAGGTCGGTTGGCACTACGATCAAATCTACCTGCCCAAACCGGCTGTCGGTTCGCTACTGATGGCTGATATTTTGCCCCCTGAGGGCGGCAATACCGAATTTGCCGATATGTGTGCCGCCTTTGATGCCCTGCCTGAAGCCACTAGGATCAAATTGGAAGGCTGTCTTGCCAACCAATCCTACGAAGCGTTTAACCAAGCCTACAGCGTACCCACCAATACAAAGCAAAAGGCACGCTCACCGGATATCCATCATCCCCTGATCAGGACACATCCAGCTACCGGCAGGAAAGCGTTGTATCTGTGCCCCGGCATGACAACAGAGATTGTGGGCTGGGACGCCGAGGAAAGCGCAGAGATGCTGGCATTTTTATTTGATTGGACAACGCGTCCTGAATTTGTCTACTCGCACGAATGGCGGCCGGGCGATGCGCTGCTGTGGGACAACGCCTGCACCATGCATCGCCGAGACCCTTTTGACCCCCAGCATGCCAGACTGATGAAACGAACCACCATACTGCCGCCAGCAGCGCTGGGAGTGCCCTTCTAGCACAGCCGCCTTGGCACACTCGACAGAATCGGGTTGGCGGCCCAGTTTATCAGCAACATCACGGCGATTAACGCGAATAGTGTTGACAATCATTCTCATTAGCATACTATTGCGGTATGTACATTTGTATTTGCAAAGGCGTCACTGATCGGGAAATCGTCCAAGAAGTCGAGGCGGGCGCTCGCTCCATTGATGACGTCAAAGTCAAAACAGGCTGCTCTAGCCAGTGTGGCAAATGTCTGTTTCGCGCCAGCAAATTGGTGCAGGACACGCTGCATGGGCAACAGGGCGCCAACGGCAACAGCCTACTGAGTGCCAGTAGCTGAGAATACGAATGAGTTTGATTCGTTTTATCCAATAAAAACAATGACTTAGTGTTATTCTTGGTTTATTTCGACTACACTGCGCCTGTCGAAAAAAGTCGAGGAAAGGATTATGAAAGGTCACGCTGACGTCATTTTGCATCTCAACAAAATTTTGTATAACGAGCTGGTCGCCATCAACCAGTATTTTTTGCATTCCAAAATGTACAAAGACTGGGGACTCGTCGAGCTTGCAGAGCACGAGTACCACGAGTCGATCGATGAGATGAAGCATGCGGATGCGTTGGTCGAACGCATCCTCTTTTTAGAGGGCATCCCGAACTTACAAGATTTGGGGCAATTGCGCATTGGAGAGACGCCTCGAGAAATGCTCGAATGCGACCTGCAATTGGAACATATCGCGCACGCTGATCTGATTGCCACCGTCGAGTGCTGCGAAAAAAACAAAGACTTCGTGTCGCGAGATTTAGCGCGACATATATTAGAAGCCGAAGAAGAGCACGTTGACTGGTTGGAGACGCAGCTGTCACTGATGGATCGTGTCGGCGAGCAAAACTACCTGCAAACGGCGATGAAAACGGTCAAGCCAACGGCGTAAGGCGATTTGAGCGCCTCAGGAATGCCCTACCCCGAGATCAAGTGCCTCGGGGCGGTTTCCTGAAAACGTCTTACGGCGCGCTACAACCGCAATACACCTTTATCAGGAGCCGGCCTGTATAGCGCTACTCGCCGCTTTGTTCTGCTGCCGGAGGCTGGCAACCCTCGGCACAACACTGGCCAGGTTGCTTTTGCCGCGCGGGCGCACCAGACGAACCCGACTCCGCTACGCCTCGATCCAGCAACCGTTCAACCAGCCCCCGACGTTCCTCAATAGGATACTGCCGAAAGATCTCTCGTTTCATCGCCTGCGGTGAACCACCGCCGTGCAGGCTGATGACCGAGTACCACCCCGCCGTCGATGAGGCGGTGATGTCCTCCATAAAACGCGCTACCTGCATACGCTGATCGTACGGAATATCAGCGCGACCCGCGAGTAGCGTCGCTAAATCGCCAGAGGTGGCGGGGTTATGGTCTTCATCAGGCCCCGGCAGTGCCACAATCAGTCCACCTGACACCTCATGGGCTATGCGGTGCATATCGTATATCTGTGTTGCCAATAACAACTTGCCCACATTAGAGAATATCGGCTCCGGCATCCAAGAGCCGCTGGGATCTTCAATACCGTAAACCGAGGCAGCCACACCGCAGGCAAAAAATCCCTCTACGAGCTTAATCAACTCCGCCATGCTATCTCTAAGGTGGGGTACCGTTGCCATGTCCAGCCCATTGGCTTCGGTCATGAGCGCCCCCGCACCAATTAAGAGATCACCAAAACCGGCGCGAGCGCCGATGCAGCTGTGTCGATGATGATTGGCATAGGAGGTCACCAAATGCTCGGTGTAGTCATGCTCGCCCGCAAAAAACACCTGATCCCACGGCACCAACACTTGGTCAAAGTGGCATACCGCCGTGCTCTGTCCATACTTGGCGCTGAAATGCGCATCTGCCTCGCCCGGTCGACCGGCTGGCCGAGAAATAATCGTTAATCCCTTTGCGTCAATCGGCACTGCGCAGCACACTGCGAAGTCAGCATCTTCCCGGCGCATAGTGCGGCAAGGCATGACGAGCAGTTCGTGCATGTAAGGTCCGCCAGTTACAATGGCTTTGACGCCTGAAATAACGATGCCCTCAGCTCTCCGCTCTTGGATATGAACATAACTGTCCGCCACCACCTGATCGGCGGGGCGCTTACTGCGATCCCCTTTGCCATCGGTCATGGCAACCCCAAGCGTTAAGTCCTCATCTTGAACGCGGTGCAAATAGGCCAAGAACCGCTCGTACTGCTCACCACCGGTGTCTTCAGAAATCTGCCAAGTAGCCTGGTGAATGGCATTGAGCGCGTCGTGCGTCAGGTAGCGCTGAGCGCAACCGCTCTCGCGACAAATAAGCCGCACCGCCTCTAGCTTTGACAGCAAATCTTCTGAGTGCCGGTTAATGTGCAGCATGCGATTGACGGTCTTTCCAGACGACGCCTGATCTGCGAGCATCAACCCGCCATACTCTGGTCGTTGGGCGAAATCATAGGTCACACCCACCGCGCGGATACCAGGCTGCAATCGCGGTTCATCGACCACCGATTCAATCAAATCACCATCAACATAGACTGTGGGCTGATAACGTCGGAGGCTTTCCTCGTACTCCGCCGCACTCATAATGTGACCACCGGCTTTCATCAACATGCTTTACTCCTTTGAGCGACTCGCCGCTCGCTCCCGTCTATCCCGTCCGCAGCAAGGCCGTTAGACTCGCCACATCCTCCAATTCATCAAGTCGCATCAGACACTGCCAAATCGACTCCGCTTCTTCGACTGTGATACTCAGTGCACAATTTGCCATGAACTTGTCACGCACCTGCTCCGCCGGCAGTAACTGCCCTTCCGCACCGCGATTGACTTGCTCAAACTGCTCTAGCACGCTGCCGTCTTTCAACGTAATACGAACACCACCCGAAAAAACCTCGGGATAGTGAGATCGTTCATCGTGCGCACAGTCAATACGCTGACACAAATCAAGCACTGTCGTGTCTAATCTCGCCGTATCGTGTAACTCTGACAGACCGAAAACGCCTTTGCATACCGCTGTAGCCACGGCGTAGGGCACACTAAATTTGGCATCGTATTCGCTCTGGGGGGCCCGCTTGTTATCCAAAGGCTCCACCACAACGCCAAACTGACGCTCATGTAATAAAATCGTTATCGACGCTATTTGCTCGGGCTCCAGATTGTGCTGAGCGCGCAAAGCCAAGGCAGCATCGACTGGAGCGTGATTAAAATGGCAAATTGGGTAGGGTTTAATTGCCACTGACTCAATAGACCATTTAGAAAACAAAGGCGTGGCGATCGCGGCCGTGTCTACGTTTGTTCCTGGCGCATAGAGCGCGTAAAAGCCAAATCGTCCTCCGTAAGCCTCTCCCGGCCCTTCAAAACCCGATACACCTAGCGACGCGGCCTGTAGTGCAGAGGACGCAGCCCACCCTGGGTGAAGACGCTTCGTCCAACTGCCATCATCTAAAAATGCCATGCTGCCGCTGCTGAGGCTGAGTGCGATGCCTTGGGTTCTAATCAGAGCGTCGGCGTCTCCCCCCATTAGCGTGGCGGCTGCGACTGCAGCGCCGAATACGCCCACCACGCCAGTGGGATGGAATCCGACCTGCTGGAAAACACCACCCGCCTGAGCACCCAACAACGCATCAATTTCGATTGCCATTAGCGTTGCCAGCAATAACGCCTGTCCCCCCAACCCCTTGTTCTCAGCCAGCGCCAGTGTCGCCGGCAGGGCACTCGCTGTGCAATGCACGACAGAAGCCAGATGGGTATCGTCGTAGTCGAGGCCATGAATCAACAGCCCGTTCATCAGCGCCGCGTCTCGCAGCGCGACCGTGCTGGATTGACCAACAATGGTAGAAGCACCCTGACTCCCCAAGACGTCTAGAGAGGCCAGTGATTTGTGCGCAAAATCATAATCCCTCGAGGCAAAAGCAATACCAATGGCGTCTGCCAGACACAGCTTTAAATAACGCCATACGTCGCCGGGAACGTCCGCCGTTCGCAACGCGAGTGCTCGTTCGGCAATGGCGCGGCTCAGTGGCGTCGCCTCGTTTTGAGTCTGTTTCGATGACATCTCATGTTCCCGCAAATGTCCGGACATAATACCTTAAGCTGGCGTCAGATCCGACCCATGGGTGAAATCAAGTCTTGATTCGTCGTGACAGGGGCCCACAGCACCTAGACTGCGCTCGGGACCACTTGGCGCCCTATGCCTGCAGTTTCTCGGCCAAAGCCAAGATACGCTGGCTTTTATAAACAATGGGATAATCAATAAAATAACCATCCAGTTGGATGGAGGCCATGCCAGCAGCCTCTGCCTCTTCAAAAGCGGCAACAACTGCCCGAGCATGGGCAATTTCATCGGCTGACGGCGTGAAGACATCGTGCGTTAGCGGGACCTGACTGGGATGGATGCACAACTTACCGCCAAAACCAAATTGCTTGCCGTAGCGTGCCGACTGCGCAAACCGCTCGTCATCACGGATCTGCAGCACCACTGTATCGATGGGAGGCTCAAGATCACCCAATCGCGCGGCATGCGATAACTTCGCTCGTGCATAGGCTAAAACAGCCTCGTCGGCATTCCACTCATAGTTGAGATCAAGGGTGTAGTCGCCTCCCCCAAAGGCCATACGGCGAATGCGGCTGTTTGTCGTTGCAATTTCTTTTGCTGATTCGACCCCAGCCGCTGTTTCAATAATGGGCATCAGGTCCAACTGCCCCACAGACATATCGCAGGCCGCCTCGGCAGCAGCTAACCACTGCTCTGCTCGATTCAAGCAAGATCCTGACTCGACTTTTGGCAGCACCACACCGTGAAGCCAAGGGCCTACGGTGGCTTTGATATCCTCCTCGCAGTAAGCCGTATCAATGCTATTCACTCTCACATAATACCGAGTACCGCTGTTGGGCCGGGCGCTGAACGCCTTCACAACACATTCTCGAGCAGCCGCTTTTTCACTGATTGCGACCGCGTCTTCTAGGTCAAGAATGACCGCATCGGCACCCACTTCAAATACTTTCTCAACGCGTCGCGGATGATTGGCAGGGGTAAATAAGAAACTGCGCAGCGGTATTGCGGTTGCATCCGACATTTAATTGCTCCAAGACCAGTGATCGGCGGTTTGCCAGCCGCGCGTGAATTCAAAGTTATAACTGAAATTACTTGCGGGATGTTCTGAAATTGACACCTCGAATATACGACCGCCGCTACCCTGGTAGGAGCGGCAGACACTCAGTGACGCACTTCCCGCTTCAACCCCCAGTACTTCAGCTTTTTTATCCGACAGGACACCCGCGAAGACGCGCACCGTAATTTTTTCAATTTTTTCGTTAAACGTATCTGCAATCATTTCGTAAACAGGGCGCGTGCTGCCGCCGAGTCGTTGGGCGATCGAACCATATTCTGGAATGACATAGACATCGGCCCAGCAAATAGGCATCCCGTCATTTCCGAGCGTCCTTAAACCCGAGATGCGTACCCATCGGGCCCCTACCGCACACTGCAGATCTTTCGCCAGCGACTTATCAGCTGTGACCTGCTCCTCGGAGAGGAGTCGAAATAAGCTGGTATCGGGATAGCTGAATAACTCCGACGGTGAACGGACCATTTGAACGAAGGCGGGCGCGGCGTCGGTCGAGAGCACAACCGTTCCTCGACCCCTCTGTCGGGCCACCATCCCCATATCCTCGAGGACACGCAGTGCCTCGCGTATCGTATGTCGGCTGGCATCAAAGCGGCTAATCAGGTCCATCTCTCCGGGCAAAAAGCTACCCACTGGAAACTTTCCATCGCGGATGCCCCCCAGCAACGTGTCAGAGATTTGGCGATAAAGGGGGATACGAGGGCTCCCTTTTTTTTCTTCCTCAACTTGCATGATGAGCGACAACCCCCCAGACTTTAAATGTCCAGACATTTTAAATGTAAATCAGCTCGCCACAACCCGCCCGGTCCGCTTATTAGGTAATAAAAAAATGGCTAAACCCACTGTTCATGACCGCTACGCTCACCACACCGGACGCCTGTTCGAGGATTTTGTGGTGGGCGACATCTATCACCATCTGCCAGGCAGAACGATTTCTCAACATGATAATGCGTGGTTTACGCTCCTCACCATGAATACCCATCCGCTACATTTTGACGAGGAGTATGCAGCCGCTACCGAATTTGGCCGTCCCTTGGTCGCCAGCCCGCTAACTGTTGCGATTGTGGTGGGAATGAGCGTGTCCGACGTGAGTGCGACCGCTATTGCCAATTTAGGATGGAAAGAAATCAAACTACCCGCGCCCGTGTTTCCTGGCGACACGCTCTATGCCAATACAGAGGTGCTGGACAAACGGGAATCTAAGTCACGACCCAATGCTGGTATTGTCAGTGTTCTCACTCGCGGCATTAATCAAGATGACACCGAAGTCTGCGTTTTTGAGCGCCAGATTCTGATCCCCAAACGCCATGTCGCTTAACGAGCGATCAGGAGCACAACTATGAATCACGACGAATCCGTTGAGTTGCAGATCCTTGCAACGATCGACAAATGGGTTGAACAAGAACTGCGGCCAATTGCCAAAGAGTATGATCAAGCCGATGAGTATCCCAGTGACTTAGTAGAGCAAATGAAGGCACTGGGGCTCTTCGGCGCCACCATTTCTGAGACCTACGGTGGACTGGGGCTCAGCGCCTCAACCTACGCCAAAATCGTGTCACGCATTTGCGAAGTCTGGATGGCGCCATCGGGCATTTTCAACTCACATCTCATCATGGCGAATTGTGTTGAGCGCGCCGGTACCGATGCCCAAAAAGAGTATTTCTTGCCGAAATTTGCAACGGGAGAATTGCGTGGTGGGATTGGCCTCACTGAACCCGACGCCGGATCTGATCTCCAGAGCCTTCGCTTGGCAGCCAAAAAAGACGGTAACGACTACATTCTCAATGGAACAAAAACGTGGATTTCTAACGGGATTCACGGCAACTGCCTCGCGGTTTTAACCAAAACCGATCCAAACGTGTCACCCGCCCATCGTGGCATGAGTTTATTTATTTGCGAGAAAGGCGAGGGGTTCACCGTCGGAAAGAAACTTAAGAAGCTGGGGTATCGCGCAATCGATAGCGCTGAACTGATTTTCGATAATTTCAGAGTCTCGGCAGATAACTTGGTAGGCGGAGAGGAGGGGCGAGGCTTCCAGCAGGTCGCTGGTGGTCTAGAGTTGGGCCGCATTAATATCGCTGCGCGCGGCGCGGGCATGGCAAAAGGCGCCACTAATATGGCGCTCCACTACGCCATGGAACGAAAAACCTTTGGTAAAACCATTGCCGAGCATCAGGCGATACAGTTGAAACTAGCAGAAATGTCGACCCGGGCAGCCGCAGCCGAACTACTAGTGCACCAAGCCGCCCGTAAGTTCGACCAGCAAGAGCGTTGCGATCTCGAAGCAGGCCAAGCTAAATTTTTTGCGTCAGAAGCGGCGGTGCAAAACAGCCTTGATGCCATGCGCGTGTTCGGCGGGTATAGCTACTCCCCCGATTATGAAATAGAGCGCTTTTATCGCGACGCGCCGCTCCTGTGTATTGGTGAGGGCACAAATGAAATTCAGCGAATGATCATTGCCAAACAGATGGTAGCGCGCGCCGGCTGATCGTTGAGTGCTGCAGTGTCATGACCCAGAGTCGCGGAGGGTATTGCGGAGGGTATTGCAGAGCGTCGTGTTCAGGTCTTTTAGTCGAGCCTTGTCCGGAAGGCATCTACCGGTAAGCGCGATGTCCGATAATCGTTAATGACAGCGTCAGGGTCGGCGTAACCCACTGACATCCCACAGACCAGCATTTGCTCCGAGGGGGCGCCCAAGATGGGCATCACCGAATCGTAGTAAGGGCAAAATGCTGCCTGCGCACAGGTTTCTAGACCCTGCTCTCTGGCTGCCAACATAAGTGATTGCAGGAACATGCCGTAATCGACCCAACTCCCCTGCTCCATATCACGATCGATGGTGAAAAATAATGCCACTGGCGCACCAAAAAATTGATAGTTCAACACGCGGTATGCCTGAACGGCAGGCGCATCTTTCCGGTCTATGCCCAATAATCCATATAGGCCAAAACCCGTCTCTCGGCGGCGACCAATATAGGGCTCACGCCAAGCCTGCGGGTAATAAAAGTACTCCGGATTCCCTTCGTCACCGGCTAAATAGCGTTTTGAGCACGCCTCGGTGATGCGCGCCTTATGCTCCCCACGCACCACATAAACCTGCCAAGGTTGAATATTAGAGCCAGACGGTGCTCTCCCGGCGATCTCCAATAGATCATCTATCAGACTGTCGGCAATCGGCTTGTCCGAGCAAAAAGCACGCACACTTTGCCTGCCCACAATGGCATCTGAAACGCGCATCAATTAGCTTAGGCGCATTGCTTTGTCAGCCAGGTATGGGCCCTGCCCCCCTGCGGCGACCCAATCAGCTCACCCAATAGCGAGACGGCATCGAGTAACTTGGGCATGTTGATTCCCGTTTGATACCCCATGGACTCACACAGCATCACGACGTCTTCGGTGGCCACATTGCCCTTTGCGCCGGGCGCGAACGGGCAACCGCCCAGGCCGCCCGCCGAGGCATCAAATTGCCTGACACCCGCCTGCAGCGCGGCATACACATTTGCCAGACCCATTGCTCGCGTATCGTGAAAATGGCAGCCAAGTCGCTCCGGACCATAGCGATCGACCAGCTGTTGCATCATCGACTGTACGGCTGCCGGATTAGCGGCGCCAATGGTATCGGCAATCAGCAAGCGTGCTGGGTTATGTCGCATCAATCGCGCTACTTGCGCTAGGACAAGATCCTCGGCCACCGCACCCTCGTAGGGGCATTCGAAAGCGACCGCCAGATAGACGTGGATATCGACGCCCTCAGCAGCGGCACGATCGAGTATTTCCTCGGCCATAGTGAACGTCTCATCGAGCCCTTTCCGAATATTGTTCTGGTTCATTTCTTCCGTCGCAGCAATTGCAATCGCATGACAACGAACGCCGGCCCGAACCGCCAGTTCGTAACCCTTCATATTCGGCACTAATGCGCTGTAGGCGGCTGTCGTCTCGGGAAGATTCGCCGCAATCTCGTCTGTCCCCGCCATCTGCGGAATCGCCCTGGGTGACACGAACGAACCAATTTCTAATTCTGGCACGCCCGTTTGACCGAGCGCCGCCAATAGGTCTAAGCGCTGCGCGACGGTGAGATGCTGAGGCTGTGCCTGCAGTCCATCCCTCGCGGCAACTTCTTTGATCAGCACTGTTTCGGCCATCTCATTTTCCTCTCTTCGTGGGGCACGCGGGCCATTTATCTTTTGATCATTGGACGCGAGTGTATCGTCACTCGCACTTGGGCACCAACTCAAGTGCACTTTTAAAAAAGGCTAAAGCGTCGTTAAAGTTAAAGCGTTTTTTTGATCCTCACGTCGGCACATTATCAGGGCGGTCATTCGAGACGAAGTCATCCTCTCAGGAATTGACCAGTGACCGCGCAGCCTCTGTAATGGCGTGGGCATCAATATGAAAATGCGCACGCAACGCCTCACGTCGCTCACTCATTCCAAAACCATCCGTTCCCAATGCCACCATGGGTCCCGGCACCCAGCTCGCAATCATTCTCGGCAAGGTGCGGACGTAATCCGATGCCGCGATAGTGGGGACATTAGCTTCACTGAAAAGGTGACTGAGCCATGAGGGCGCTGCCGCACTGGAGGCCTGCTCAGCATCGCGCGCCAGTTCGATGTAACTCGTAATACTGTACACCGCAACGGCAAATCCCTCCTGTCGTAATCGCGACGCCGCCTCTAAGACCTCAAATAGGATCGTGCCAGAGCCAAGTAAATTGATACGCGGTCCCTCGCCAACCGCGGGCTCAAAGCAATAGCCACCCCGAATGACGCCCTCCTCAAGATCGGGCAATTCGGGCCGCGCGGGCATAGGAAGGGCTTCGTTGTACATCATGAGATAAAACAACTCGTCCTGATCCTCGATAAACATCCGACGAATCCCGTGCTGCACCAGAATGGCCAACTCCCAAGCAAAGGCGGGGTCATAGGTTCGAACCGAAGGTACGGTACTGGCGAGAATCGGCGAATGCCCATCTTGATGCTGCAGACCCTCGCCGTTAAGCGTCGTTCGACCCGCTGTACCGCCCAACAAAAAACCGCGCGCCATCATATCCGCCGACGCCCAGATCATATCGCCGACGCGCTGAAAGCCGAACATGGAGTAAAAAATATAGAAAGGAATTGTGGGTACCGCGAACGTCGCATAAGCAGTGCCAGCAGCAATGAAAGAAGCAATTGCGCCCGCTTCACAAATGCCCTCTTGCAGTATTTGACCATCGATCGCTTCGCGATAACTGTTGAGCGCCTCAGCATCCACGGGGGTATATCGCTGGCCATCGGGAGAATAAATGCCCGCTACTTTAAATAGCGCATCCATGCCAAATGTCCGCGCCTCATCCGGAACAATAGGAACGACATACTTCCCCACCTCAGCATCTTTCAACAGCTTTGTTAGCAACCTCACCATAGCGGTGGTGGTCGACAGTGCCCTGCTACTACCCGCATCAAACGTCTCAAAAATGGACGTTGCGGGTGGCTTTAAGGTCGCTGGCGGCACCTCTCTTCGTGGCAAGTAACCGCCTAGTGCTTCACGACGAGCGCGCAAATAGATCAGCTCGTCGCTATCCTCGTCGGGTCGATAAAAATCGGCGCGAGCAATGGCCTCATCATCGAGGGGAATACCCCAGGCGCGCGCGCAGGCAATCCGCTCCTCTCGTGATAAATCTTTCTTTTGGTGCGCAGTATTGCGTCCCTGTAAGGCCGACCCCATGCCATCGCCTTTAACAGTCTTGACCAACATGACGGTAGGTCGGTCCTCGCTGTCACAAGCACGACGGTAGGCTGCATAGAGCTTTTTAGGGTCTTGGCCACCCCGCTTGATCTGGGCGACCTCTGCATCGGTAAGCGTATTCATCAGCTGCGCTAAGCGTGGGTCACCATCGACCCAATGCTCTCTCTGTTCCCCACCGGGCAAAATGGAATAGCGCTGATAATCTCCATCGAGGCATTCCTCCATACGGTGACGCAACACACCATCATGATCAGCCGCTAACAGCGCATCCCAACCGCTCCCCCAAATCACCTTAAGCACTTGCCAATCTGCACCGCGAAATGCGCGTTCCAGTTCTTGGATTATTTTTCCATTGCCGCGCACGGGTCCATCGAGTCGCTGCAAGTTGCAGTTCACCACCAGCACCAAGTTATCCAACCGCTCACGCGCGGCGATATTAATGGTGCCCAGCACCTCAGGTTCGTCGGCTTCACCATCGCCGATGAAACACCAGATCCGCGCATCATCCGGTGCTTTGAGACCCCGATGCTGGAGGTACTTGGCAAACCGAGCCAGGTAAATAGACATGGGGACCGATAAACCCATTGACGCGTTAGGCACCTGCCAGAAGTCAGGCATAGAGCGGGGGTGTGGATATGACGATAGCCCACCCCCTTCACCTAGCTCGCGCCGAAAATTCCGCAGCTGTTGTTCGCTGAGACGACCCTCAAGAAATGCACGCGCATAAATACCCGGCGCCGCATGCGGTTGGGGCAGGACTAGATCACCACGCCCCTCAGCGGAAAAAACATGATGAAATCCGGTCTCCAGAGCGGTCGCAGCTGAGGCATAGGTCGCGATATGTCCGCCCAAACCGGCTCCCTCGTCTTGCGCGCGCAGGATCATCGCCGCGGCATTCCACCGGATCATATTTTCAATCCGTTTTTCCAACGCTAGATCACCCGGATAAGCAGGCTGCTCATGCGGGGATAAGGTGTTGGTATAGGGTGTATTGAGGAGTGCGTCTGCCGGGGTCACCCCCTGATCAATGCTGTATTCCTGCAACCTCCGCAACAGCGCCCGCACTCCCTCGTCACCGTATTCACGGCGAATATCCTCTAGTGCAGCGCGCCATTCCGGCCAATCTGCATCGATCAAGGCACTGACATCAACTGGAGGTAAAATAGGATCCGTCATATTCGAGGGCAATCCTCTGAGGCCACTAGCGCGTCTCATGGAGATCCCGCATCATACCTCGTAACAAGAGAAAAAGTGGTGCAACAGAGATGGACAACAAGATTCAAGTAGGAAACGAAGCAAATCGCCGGGCGCTGGCGCGCATCGACGGCGGAATGGGTAAACATCCTGCCTTGATTGTCGTCGACGTCGTGGTGGGCTTTACTGACCCAGAGTGTCCGTTGGGCTCCGACGCCGAGTCGGTCGTAAATGCCAACGTCCAACTCATGGAGGCCTTTCACCAAGCACAATTACCAGTGGTGCTTACCACCGTCATCTATCGAAATGATCATGAAGCGTCGGTTTTTCGAGCACGCGTGCCTGCGCTCAATCTACTGACCCCAGAGTCTCATTGGGTCAAATTTGATCCGCGGCTTCCCATCACAGAAGATGATCTGCAGCTTGAAAAACGTCATGCGAGTAGCTTCCACGGAACCACCCTAGATCAATGGCTGGCGGAGAGAAACGTCGATTCGGTGGTCGTCACGGGCCTCACTACCAGCGGCTGCGTTCGGGCCACCGCGGTAGACGGTCTTCAGAACAATTACCGTGTCGTTGTGCCACGGGAAGCCTGCGGCGACCGAGACCTCAAAGCACACGAGGCCAATCTTTATGACCTCAATGCTAAATATGCCGATGTGGTCTCTTTGGCCTCCGTGCTAGAGACACTAGCTTCCTGAATCCGCACCTTGCTCGGCAAACGCCTGCTGCTGCGCCGGTGTTGCCTCAGTTTGATAGCGGCGCTTCCATTCGGCGTAAGGCATGCCGTAGACAATTTCTCTCGCCGCTTCTTTATCAATCGTCACACCCTGCTCTTCAGCGGCTTGCGCGTACCACTTGGAAAGGCAGTTCCGGCAAAATCCGGACAAATTCATCAAATCAATATTTTGAACGTCCTTGCGATCATCGAGATGGGATAACAGACGACGAAACACCGCCGCTTCTATTTGCTCATTACTCATGATGGTCCCTCATAAAGCCTTCCACTTTTTCATTACCAATCCGACTCGATCGGTGATGCTAATCCTACTTGGCGCTCGGCAATCAAGGTCTTTATCTGGTCTCCTTGCCGAGGATAACGCCACTCGATATAGCGCGCTTCGCCCGGCTGCCACCAAATGATCTCCCTGATTTCAAAAGGCCGATTAATGTTTGGCTCTGCGGGAGAATCGACCTCGCACCAAAACAACTGAAATCCATTGTCGAACCTGCGCGCCGTATCGCCCGCTACAACGCTCAAACCCGTTTCTTCAAATACTTCTCGCTCTGCACCACAACGAGATGACTCACTCGACTGCACACTGCCTCCTGGCAACGCCACTGAACCCGTCCAGTCGCGCACCAATAAGATACCGCGCTCCGTGACTACCAGGCACCCCGCACTCGGCGCAACGGGTGATTGCGCTGCGTTCTGGCACGGCGGAGCCGTCTCGCCGCAACCACAGATCAGTAGGATGATGCCGACTAACGCACTACCCTTCATAGACCCAATCAACAGCATCGTTGCCCACTGCAATGCGCAACTCATCTAATAAAGCATCATTAGGATGCACCTGCCACGCACCACCCAAACGGACCGCAACCGAGCCTTTCGCCTGCACATACTCCATAACGACTGGACACTGCCCACCCACCGCGGTTCGCAACGTATCGGCCAGCAAGGTGTTAAATGTCTCGTCGACCCGATAACTCGGCACCCGCAATTTGAGTTGTGACACTCTCGCTTCTCGCGCTTGCTCTAACGACCGCACCGCTTTCGTTCGCATCGCTATACCGCCATTAAAGTCATCAACCTGCAAACGGCCCTCTAACAGCACAATCTGATCTTTCTGAAGCAGATCACGGTATTCATTGAACACATCGTTATAAACCGTTGCCTCCATCTGGCCGGAGCCATCGTCCAAGGTGAGGACCGCCATAGGACCACGCTGTGTTTTGATTGTGCGTATGTCCATGATCAGCCCTGCAACCACCGCCTGGCTATTCGCTTGTAATTCTCTAATTCGTCGGGGCGCAAACTTTCTGACTTCCTTCTCGCAAGCCTCGATAGGGTGGCCACTTAAGAAGCTGCCGAGGCTTTCCTTCTCTGCATTCAGGAGTTCTATTAGAGACCACGCCCGCGCGCCTCGGTGCTCTTGATAAGGATCTTCTGTGGACTCACCTGAGGCAATTACTTCGCCAAATAAATCCTGCATGCCTGCCGCAGTATTGCTGGCGACCTGCTCCGCTGCGCGGATCGCGTCATCAAGCGCCGCCAATAACGTCCAGCGCTCAACACCCAACTCGTCCATGGCGCCGCTCTTAATCAAAGCCTCTAGAGCACGTCGATTGACCCTTCGCGGATCAGTGCGGGCGCACAGATCAAACAAACTTTGAAAGGGACCGTCTTGTCGCGCACTGAGTAAGTTAGTAATCGGTCCCTCACCGAGGCCCTTAATCGCCGCTAACCCGTAACGAATCTGTTTATGATCGTTGACCGAAAAGGCGTATTGCCCCTCTTGAATAGACGGTGGGAGCACCTGTACGCCCATTCGCCGCGCTTCATCTCGAAAGGTCAGCAGTTTATCGGTGTTGTCGATATCCGAACTCATAACGGCGGCCATGAACTCTGCTGGGTGATGCGTCTTTAACCAAGCCGTCTGATAGGAGACCAGTGCGTAGGCGGCAGAGTGCGATTTATTAAAGCCATATCCGGCAAATTTTTCGACCAGGTCAAAAATTTTGATCGCCAGCGTGGGGTCAATGCCTTGCTCCGCTGCACCCTCCTCAAAAACACTTCGCTGCTTTGCCATCTCCTCAGGCTTTTTCTTACCCATTGCACGCCGCAGTAAATCGGCACCGCCCAAGGTATAGCCGGCAAGGACCTGTGCAATTTTCATCACTTGTTCTTGGTAGAGAATAATGCCGTAGGTGGGTTCTAAAATCGGCTGCAACCATTCGTGCTGGTACTGAGCATCTGGGTACGCAATTTGCTCGCGTCCATGCTTACGATTAATAAAGTTTTCCACCATGCCCGATTGCAGAGGGCCCGGACGAAATAGCGCCACCAAAGCAATAATGTCCTCGAAGCAATCGGGCCTCAAATTCTTAATTAATTCTTTCATACCGCGGCTTTCCAACTGGAACACTGCGGTGGTATCACCCGCCTGAAGCACCTCAAATACAGCAGGATCATCGAGCGGGATATTTTCGATCACAAGGGGGTCTTTAGCGCGAGCGTCAATCATCTGAATGGCCCACTGAATGATAGTGAGGGTTCTGAGGCCCAAGAAATCGAATTTAACCAGCCCGGCTTCTTCTACATCATTTTTGTCAAACTGGGTCACGACGCCACTACCGTCTTCGTCGCAATAAATCGGTGAAAAATCGGTGAGTTCAGAGGGCGCAATCACAACGCCCCCCGCATGCTTGCCTGCGTTGCGGGTAATACCTTCAAGCTGCACTGCCATATCCCAAATTTCTTGGGCTGAGCTGTCTTCTTCGAGGAGTTGCACTAATTGGTCTTCTTGCTCGAGTGCTTTTGCCAGTGTCATTCCGACTTCGAAAGGAATCAGTTTAGACATCCGATCGGCCAGTCCATAAGGCTTGCCCTGCACCCTAGCCACGTCACGTACCACCGCCTTAGCCGCCATCGTGCCAAACGTAATGATTTGCGAAACACTTTGCCGCCCATAGGTTTCAGCGACGTAGTCAATGACCTCATCCCGACGCTCCATGCAGAAATCCACGTCAAAATCCGGCATGGACACACGATCAGGATTCAGAAAACGCTCAAAGAGCAGGTCATATTCGATGGGATCGAGATCCGTGATACCCAGTACGTACGCCACCAGAGAACCCGCACCGGAACCGCGCCCGGGACCAACAGGGATGTCATTCTTTTTTGCCCATTGGATAAAATCCATCACCACTAGGAAATAACCGGGAAAACCCATTTGATTAATGGTTTCAAGCTCAAAGTCGAGCCGATCACGATAAGCACTGAGTTGCTGCTCAGTCTGCCCTGGGAATCGCTCACCGAGCCCCTCAAAAGACAAACGACTGAGGAACTGTTCAATGCCTTCGCCTTCCGGCACAGGGTAATTGGGTAAGAACGGTTCGCCGAGACTCAGCGAAACGGAGCAACGACGAGCAATTTCAACGGTATTCTCAAGCGCTTCAGGAATATCCTTGAACAAGTCGGCCATTTCTTCCGGCGACCGAAGATATTGTTGCTCGGAGTAGGTCCGCGCCCGACGAGGGTCATCCAGTGTTCGCCCGTCGCCAATGCAAACCCGCGCCTCGTGCGCCTCGAACTCGCTGGCGTCTAGAAATCGAACATCATTTGTAGCCACTACAGGGCAAGCATACTCGTTAGCCAGCCGAACAGCAGCGTGCACATACTCTTCTTCATCAGGCCGTCCCGTGCGCTGCAATTCAAGATAATAGCGGTTGGGAAACCATTGCAGCCATCGCGCTAAGGCGGATCGCGCATCGCCCTCGCGACCGTGTAAGAGCGCCTGTCCGACATCGCCTTGCCGCCCGCCTGATAGCGCGATCAACCCAGTCGAACGCGCTTGAACCCAATCTAGTTGCACTCGAGGTCGACCTAAAAATTGGCCCTGCTGATAAGCCTCAGACAGCAACAACATTAAGTTGTGGTAGCCGTGCTCATTTTGAGCGAGGAGACACAGCTCGTGATGCCGCTCCGGATCACTGGGGTCAATCACATGCAAATCAGCACCAACAATGAGTTTGATACCCTGAACGGCAGCCGCTTTATATGCTTTGAGTAAACCAAAAAAATTGTGGTGGTCCGTAATCGCAACAGCGGGCATGCCTAATGCTGCGACCCGTGCCATAGCCGGCTTGATGCGCAGCAGCCCATCAATCAGCGAGTATTCAGTATGGAGCTTGAGATGCACAAAGGACGTCATGGCGTAACGCTACCCCACCTCTGGACGCGCCAGCAAGCGTTTCACTGGACCAAAGCTCCGGCGGTGCACTGGCGACGCTCCGAGAGACGTTAAGGCCGTCAAATGGGCCTTGGTGGGGTAGCCCTTATGAGTGGCGAACCCATAACCGGGATACTGGCCATCCAATATCACCATTTCGCTGTCGCGGGTCACTTTAGCCAAGATCGATGCGGCACTGATCGCCGGCTCAATCAGATCACCTTTTACAATCGCCCGCGCCTCATAGGACCATCTTGGAAGGTGATTGCCATCGACTAAAACAAGCGAAGGCTGCACCGATAACGCCTCAACAGCGCGACGCATGGCGAGAAGCGATGCCTGCAAAATATTCAGCTCATCGATTTCGGCCACCGTTGCTCTCCCCAATGACCAACTCACTGCCTCTAATCGTATCGTTTCCGCCAGCTGCTCCCGCCGCAGTGGAGACAGTGCTTTAGAGTCAGTCAGTCCTGCAGGTGGCGAATCACCTAAAATGACGGCAGCAGCAACCACATCGCCCGCTAGGGGCCCTCTTCCTACCTCGTCGACACCCGCGACAATGCTGCCGCTAGACACTTGAAACAGATCTGACGTAGGCATCATGCGCCGGTCAGATCTAAAAGTGCCTCGGCACTACGCGAAGCAAAATTACCGCCAATGTGATCGGCGAGCTCGCCGAACCACTGAATTTGTTGATCAGCATCAACCCCCAGCACCCGCCCTACAGCCTCGGCAAGCCGCTCAGGCGTCGCCGCGTGTTGCAGTAATTCCGGCACGATCTCGCGACCCGCTAGAATATTGGGCAGACCGACATGAGTACTGGTTACCATCCGTGACAGTACCATCCAAGAGACGGCGGCCATGCGATAGGCAATCACCATCGGCTTGCGCAATAACATCGCTTCTAAGGTTGCTGTGCCCGATGCAATCAGCACGGCATCACTGGCCTGCATCGCGTCTCGCCCCCGCCCGTTGATAACGGTTACACCGTCAATGTCATCGCCTAGCAAGGCTTCTATCTCGTCACGACGACTCGCGTCTGCGGCGGGAATCACAAAATGTAAGCCCGCATGGCGTTGCTGTAATAACAGCATGGTCGCTAAAAATGTGGGCATAAGATGCCGCACTTCTGCCTCGCGACTGCCTGGTAAAACCGCGAGTAATGTCTGATCTAGAGGCAGTCCAAATTCGTGCCTTAGTGCAGCACTCGTGGGCATCAACTGCAATTCGTCGACCAGTGGATGTCCGACGCAGACTGCGTCAATGCCTGCTTCTTCATAGATGTTAATCTCAAAGGGTAAGAGGCATAACATTTTATCCACTGCTTGCTGAATGCGGCGGATTCTGCCTTTGCGCCATGCCCAGACAGAGGGGCTCACCAAATGAGCAGTTGGAATGCCCGTCGCACGGAGACGCTGTTCGACGCCCAGATTGAAATCAGGGCTATCAACGCCAACAAAGCATTGCGGGTTATTTGCCCGTTGCTGGGCCACTAGTTCGCGTCGAATGCGCAGTAACTCGGGGAGCCGTTTTAAGGGCTCAATCAAGCCCATAACGGCAAGTCGGTCGCTAGGGTATAAAGTGTCAAGCCCCGAGGCCATCATTTGCTCACCGCCAATACCATCGACTTGGAGATTGAACCCACGCTCTGACAGCGCCCTCAGCACGGCGGCCCCCAATATATCCCCCGACGTTTCTCCCGCACAAATACCGAGGCGCAACGAATTGCCAGACACTAACGAACAATGCCCCGTTGAGACTGCATCAAAGAGTCAATCAAGGGTTGTAAACTGGGCGTTTCTGACGTCATTGTCTGAAGCCGCTCCACCGCCACATCTAACGTCAGGCCTTGCCGGTAAAGAATTTTAAAGGCCCGTCGCAACGTGGAAATCTCTGCGCTATCAAAGCCACGCCGTCGCAACCCCTCGACGTTGATCGTTTTTGCCTCTGCAGGGCTACCCGCAACCGTAATGTAGGCAGGCACGTCTTTACCAATCGAAGTCCCCATTCCGCTAAAGCTGTGCGCACCTATTTTGCAAAACTGATGTACCAGCGTATATCCCGATAATATCGCCCAATCACCGACTTCCACGTGACCCGCCAAGGCCGTATTGTTGACCAAAATAGTATCGTTACCTACTCGGCTGTCGTGCCCAATGTGGACATAAGCCATTAGGAGATTACGGTCGCCGATCTCTGTCAGTGAACGATCCTGAACAGTGCCTCGATGGATCGTGACATTCTCACGGATCACATTATCGTCTCCGATATGCAGCTCTGTCGGTTCGTTTCGATACTTCAGATCGGGAGTCGATTCTCCCACCGTCGAGAATTGATAAATATGATTGCGGGCCCCGATACGGGTCGGGCCCTTTATGACAACATGAGACTCGATCACAGTCCCTGCACCAATTTCGACGTCGGGACCGATCAACGTCCAGGGCCCGACCTCAACGGATTCGTGAAGCCGCGCGCCGGGATCGACAATGGCGCTGGAATGAATCATGTTTTATCGGTGAGCACAGAGGATAGTGCCTGCGGCAGCGAGCTCCTCGCCCACCCGTGCCTCTACCGCAAATTTCCAAATACCGCGGCGCTCACTCAGAATCTTGGCGTGTAGCATGACTTGATCACCGGGAACGCAGGGACGCTTAAATCGCAAATCATCTGCACCCACAAAATAGTAAATTGAGCCATCTGCTGGCGTTTTATCCATTGTGACGAATCCTAATATCCCGGCAGCCTGCGCCATCGCCTCCAGTAAGAGAACGCCAGGGAACACCGCTTTACCTGGAAAGTGGCCGTCAAAAAATGGCTCGTTGATCGTGAGATTTTTATAGGCCTCTATCCGCTCGCCAGGCTCGACGAGGACCACTCGATCGACCAGTAAAAAGGGGTATCGGTGGGGTAAACGAGTCCGAATTTCTTCGATATCCAACTTCATGTGTCCTGATCCCCACCTTGCTCTATGCCAATCGCCTTCTCTAGCGCCACAAGCCGGCGCACTATGGTATCCAGTTGAGTGAATCGAGATGCGCTACGCAACCAAGCTCTGAGTGGCTGAACTGGCGTACCAGATGAATAATGGCCTGCCTCAGTCACCGAACTCGCAACACGTCCCTGACCACCGATATGAACATCATCGGCGATGGTTAAATGCCCTGCCATACCAGCTTGGCCTGCGATAATACAGCGGGCGCCAATTTGGGTGCCGCCCGATATTCCCACCTGTGCAGCGATCGCGGTCCGCGTCCCGACACGAACTCCGTGGCCTATCTGCACCAAATTATCGATAATCACGCCATCTTCGACGATCGTATCCTCGAGCGCTCCCCTATCCACGGTCGAATTGGCGCCAATCTCAACATCATTGCCGATCGACACCGATGCGAGTTGCTGAATCTTTATCCAACCCTCCGCAGCAGGCGCAAATCCAAAACCGTCGGCGCCAATGGTGGCATTCGAGTGGATCGTGCAGCGCGCGCCGATTGTCACCGCGTGACAAATCACGGCACGTGGCTTGATCACGGTATCGTCGCCAATCTGGGCTCCCTGACCTACAAAGGCGCCCGCCCCAATCCACACTCTATCGCCTAGCGAGACGTTTTCCTCGACGCAGGCGCCCGCATCAATCGTGACATTAGTGCCCAGTTGGGCTTTGTCTGAGACAACGGCGCTATCATGCACCGAGCCTGCGGCAACGGGATGATTATCGAATATTTGTGTCGCCTTTGCATAAGCAACATAGGGCGCCGCGCTGATCAAAGCACAGCCGGGCCAACGGTCTACCCAGTCGGGATGCAGGATGACGGCGCCTGCCCGAGTGAGGGTTAACTTACTCAGATGGCGCTTCTCGGAGACAAACGTAAGGTGTTCTGGAGACGCCTTCTCTAACGGCGCTAAAGCATCGATAGGGCGCGCCGGATCACCGCGCAGCTCAAGATTCAAAGCCGTCGCGATTTCCCCGAGCGCGGGCACTGACCTTACTCGGCGCCTAACTGATTCATCTTGTCAGTCACCTTTGCAGTGATGTTGTACCCCAAGTCGGCATGAATCACCGCCTGTTGCTGTAACAACAGGCCAATTTGATCGGTCTCAATGATCTGACGCAAAACTTCCTGGGCCTGGGGCGCCAGCTCCTGCATCACACCCTGTGCATTTTGTGTCTGCAAGGTCTGAAGCTTCTTCGCGACATACTCCAAGTCGGACTGCTTACTGGCCATTTTCTGGCGCGCCGCAATCTGGTCGTCTTCGCTCATCGCCGCTTGGTCACGCTGAAAATCCTTGACCAGCTGATCTAACTCGGCGCGCAAGGTATCGAACTGCGCTTTATCAGAAGCAAAATCTTCATTTTCTTCAAATTCTTGCATTCTCTGTTGCGCCACATCCGTCTGCAAAATCGCCTGTTCAAGATTGACGACCGCGATCTGGCCCTGCGCTAACACCACCGACGGTAACGCCGCCACTAACAGGCCTGCCAGCCACATACGTGCCTTCATCGAAAGATCTCCATTTTTCTAGCCATTGTTGTCTAGCCTTTAAAAGCCTCTGCCCAGCGTAAACTGGAAGACTTCCCTTTCATCAATTGGACTGGCGTTAAGCGGTTTCGCCAAGCTAAATGTTAGCGGCCCAAAACCAGACAGCCACGTCACACCAATACCGACAGAATACCGTAATTCACCGGCATCAATACCAAAACAATTCACCTGATTTTCACGGCAATTTGTATTGAAAACGTTACCCACATCTAGAAATAAAGCGGATCGCAGCGAGCTTCTGTCCTTGATAAACGGCATGGGGAACAGGATTTCAGCGCTGCCCTCTATGAGGACATTACCGCCAAAAGGATCAGGTTCATTATAGAACTGCTGAATGGGAATCTTGCCGGTGTTAGGGTCTATGCCGTAACCATAGCCTCGACCATCTGGACCACCCACCTGTGTGGGCTGGCCATTTTCATCCACCGCCGTCACGGCTGTATTAGCAGAATAGACAGAGGGTGGCGTACTGCGAGGGCCGAGCGTATTTGCTTCATAGCCGCGCACAGATCCAAATCCCCCTGCAAAAAAGTGCTCGTAAAAAGGCAGTTCAGTGGTATCACCATAGCCATCGCCATAGCCCAGCTCGCCCCGCAAATGCAGCGTAAAATCACTAAACAAAGGGAAATAGATCTCGCCGCGATAACTGAGCTTATAAAACTCGAGATCTGACAACGGCACGGCAACTTCTAAAGATACCGATTGCGAAGCACCACGAGTGGCCAATTGCCCTCGGTTTAATGTCGACTGGATCCAGCTACCGGTTAGGCTCCAGTTCACGTATTGATTGCCGTTGAGGTCCAGAAAACCCTCATTCTCGGGCGGAGACAAAGCCGACAGCGGAATCGTGTCGATAGGCTGCAATACCTCGGCCCCTGCGTAAGTGCCATCCGCTTGCTGAGTGGAATAGAACCAGTAGTCAATTTCAGGCGCCAGTCTGGGGCTTGCCGAAATTTCTTGAACCGCGTACTGACCCTCGGTGATTTTGGTGTCGGTCACCCCCAATGAAAAGCCTAATCGCTGTGTTTCACTGATGGGATATCCGAAATTCATGCTGCCACCGTAGGTGTCAGTGGTATAGCTGGCAACGTTAATTTCGGACAGGTCAGTTTTACGATAAAAGACGGTGAAACCGCGGCTCACACCATCTTCAGTAAAATAAGGATTGGTGTAGTTAAAGCTGATCACATCCTGATAGCGAGACGAGTTAAGTGAGACACCAACCCGCCGCCCCGTGCCAAGAAAATTATTTTGCTGCAGATTGAGTCCAAGAATCAGTCCCGCATCCTGCGCATAACCGAGGCTGCCACCAATCGAACCGAAAGATTGCTCTTCAACCGAAAAGTCGACGTCGATGAGATCATCAGAACCAGGCACTTCCGTTGTTTCTACCGTCGCGGTCTTAAAAAAGCCCAGTCGCTCAAGACGGATACGGGATTGCTCAATCGCTGAGGATGAGGCGGGTGCCGACTCCATTTGCCGCATTTCGCGCCGCAAAACGTCATCCATAGTGGTTACATTACCAGCAAAGTTGACCCGTCTTACGTAGGTGCGTTTACCCGGGTCGATGAAAAATTTCATGACAACCGTGTTTGCTTCTTCGTCGATATCAGGCATGCCAGTGACTTTGGCAAAGTTATAACCTTCATTGCCCAAGCGTCTCGTTAAATAATCCTCGGTCGCCGTCACTAATTGCTGCGAGTAAACCTGCTCTGGCTGAACGACTAAGAAACGATTCAAGTCCTCTTCGGGTAAAACGAGGTCACCACTCAGGCCCACTTCGCTGACAGTGAATTTTCCGCCCTCAGTCACGTTGGCGGTAATGTAGACTTCGTCTTTGTTTGGAGATACCGCAACCTGCGTCGAATCAATACTAAATAACAGATAGCCTCTATCAAGGTAATACGACGAGAGTCTCTCTAAATCTGAGGTGAGCTTTTCTTTGGAGTACTTATCATCACCTCTAAAGAATGAAAACCACCCCGTCGTTTTCAACTCAAATAAATCAATCAAGTCATCATCGGTATACACGTCATTGCCAACAACATTGATGTGCTTAATCGTTGCAACAGTACCTTCGTTCACGTCGATAGCGATCGATACTCGGTTGCGAGGTTCAGCAATGACCTCAGAATCGATCGTGGCATCGTATCGACCCTGAAGCACATATTGACGCAACAGCTCGAGCTGCATCCCCTCGAGGGTGGAGCGCTGAAATACTTGCCCAACCGAAAGCCCGGCTCCCTTTAGCCCATCAAGCAGCGCTTCCGTTTCAATGGCTTTATTGCCGTCGATGGTAATTTCGCTAATGCTGGGTCGCTCAGCCACCACAACTACCAGAACACCGCCGTCTCGTGCGATCGAGATGTCATCAAAATTCCCCGACGCAAAGAGACTCTTTGCCGCAGCGCGCACGGCGTAGACATCCACGGTGTCGCCGACGCCTACCGGGAGCGCCGCAAAGACACTGCCGGGGGAGATTCGCTGTAATCCCTCTACCCGAATATCTTGAATCACGAATGGCTCAGTTTGTGCTACCGCAACTGACCACGGATGCAATAGCGCCACCAGCACAGCGAGTATGGATAAGCAGCGGCGTGGGCAATTGGTTACATTCATAAAGCGCATAATGCCCTAATATCAAGCGAAGAACGCCGGTTCGCAATTGCCCTCGATCGATGGCAGATAGGAATCAAAAGTCGTCTTTCCGAGAGCGCTATATCGCTGTTCATTACGCGTACTTATAATTTCGACAGATCATTATACAGGGCAAAGACCATGATGCTCATCACCAAAACGAGCCCAATCTGCACGCCAGCCATTTGAACACGCTCAGGCAACGGTTTACCCATCAGGGCCTCAACGCTATAAAACACCAAATGCCCCCCATCCAGCACTGGAATAGGTAACAGGTTCAGGGCCCCTAAGGAGACACTTAATAATGCAACAAAGCCCAACCAGGAGACCCAGCCCGCCTCAGCAGTAGACGCTGCCACCTGAGCAATGGCGATAGGTCCAGACAGATTAGCGGGGGAAATCAGCCCTTGCAGCATTCTGCCCATAGATTTAAAGGTAAAACCGATCAAATCACCGGTGCGCTGTATCGATGCCCACAAAGCGGTGAGCGGCCCGCGCTCAAAGCGGCGCTGCTGCGCCTCAGGCATCTCGGGAAGCGAGACAGTCATACCCACCGATCCAAAACGCTGCTTGTCGATCACCCTTTCTGCAGGCACCACTTTGATGAGTTGGTTTGTGCCATCACGCTTCACCAGCACGTCAATCGGCTTTTCAGGACGCTCACGCACATACAGCACCCAGTCCATCCACAATGGCATTGCCTGTCCATCAGCCTGCAAGATTAAGTCGCCCACCTGAAAGCCTGCAGCAACTGCCGCACTACCTTCGGTCAGCGCACCCACCAGCGGCAGTACCGGGGGCGTTTGAATAGTAATCCCCAGCGCGGCCAAGAGATTGGGTTGTTCCTCTCCAGCGAGCCAACGCTCAATGGGCACTTCAGAGCGATAAATCGCCTCTAACCCAGGCGAGGAAGCGGATAATCGTAGCGTGCCGGAATCACCAAGACGCTCCAGCAAAGCGAAGTTGAGTGCCGCGACCGTGGGCGTTGGCTTATCGTCGATTGAGAGCATTTCCTGGCCAGACACCAATCCTGCGCGGTCTGCTAGCGAGCCAGTCGCTACTTGGTCGATTAGCGGCACAATTCCCACTTCTCCGCGCAAGAAAAGCATCCACAACACGACGACTGCCAATAAAAAATTGGCGGCAGGCCCTGCGGCCGCAATTGCCATTCGTCGGGCGACCGGCTGACGATTATAAGCCCTCTGGAGGTCTTCATCGGCAACGTCGCCCTCTCGCTCGTCTGCCATACGCACGTAGCCCCCAAGAGGCAGCATGGCAACCACGTACTCCACATCGTCACGGCCACGCCAGCGAATCAAGGGCCGCCCAAAGCCAATGGAAAAGCGAAGCACTTTGACACCACTTCTGCGAGCAACCCAAAAATGACCGTATTCGTGAACCGCCACAACGATAGAGAAAGTGGCGACAGCAATCAGCACCGTTTGCAGCGTATCCAGCATTACAGCTCCTTTTCTCGCCGCTCGACGATCCGAGCACCCGCTTCTGCGGCGGCAGAGCGGGCCTCTTTATCCAGCGCTTGGACGGCATCGAGACTCTGTGGCTCCGATAAATTGACGACCGCTAGCGCGCTAGCAATGACCACATCAATCTCAGTAAAACGAATCTCACCCGCTAAAAAAGCCGCCACCGCGACCTCATTGGCGGCACTAAAAACACACATTCCGCCCGGTTGCGTAATCGCCTGTTTGGCGAGCGCCAAGCACGGGAACGCCGTCATATCCGGCGCTTCGAAATCGAGCCGTCCCGTACTTACCAGATCGAGAGGCGCCACACCCGCCGCCACTCGATCGGGCCAGCCGAGACAGTAGGCAATGGGTGTGCGCATATCAGGCTGGCCCAGCTGCGCCAGCACCGAACCGTCGCAATAACGGATCATGGAGTGAACGATGCTTTGGGGGTGTACCACAATGTCGATTTGATCGGGAGTCCGGTCAAATAGCCAGCAAGCCTCCGCGAGTTCGAGTCCCTTATTCGCCAATGTTGCCGAATCGACCGAAATCTTTTGTCCCATTGACCAATTAGGATGCGCACAGGCTTCGGCAGGCGTCACCTCCGCAAGAGAAGCCCTTGTCCGCCCACGAAATGGTCCGCCCGAGGCTGTCAAGATAATCTTCTCAACGTTAGCCATGTGGGGACGACCGCTCGCATCAGTCGGTAAACACTGATGCATGGCATTGTGCTCACTATCAACCGGTAGCAAGGTAGCGCCACCGCGCTTCACGGCATCCATGAATAAACCGCCAGCGCTCACTAACGCTTCTTTGTTTGCCAATAGAATCGTCTTGCCCGCGCCTGCCGCACTCAAGGTTGCCCGCAGCCCCGCAAAACCCACGATCCCTGCCACGACCGTATCAACACCAGACGCTGAGACGAGCTGATCGAGCACCGCCGCACCACTCGACACCTCGGTCGAGGTCAAATCTTTCAGTTTTTCAGCTAGTGCACCAGCCGCCTCTGGGTCGCCCATGACAGCATGATCGGGGGTGTGCAGACGGCATAGCCGCTCCATCTCATCAACGGAACGATTGGCAGCTAATACCACGGGACGATACCGATCAGGATGCCGCTGGATGACATCCAGCGTCGATGCCCCAATCGACCCAGTAGCGCCAAGAACAGCGATCTGGCGCACCACTCAGTAACCCACCAATAACAATCCGAGGGCGAAAATCGGGGCCGCACCGCAAATGCTATCGAGTCGATCCAACAGGCCACCGTGACCTGGTAGCAAGGAGCCTGAGTCTTTTAATCCGGCCTCCCGCTTGAGGGCACTGACCGTCAAATCTCCTACCACTGAGGCACCGCCTGTGAGCAACCCCAATGCGAGAAGTGAGCCCAGGTCAAGGTGAAGGTAAGACGGGGGCAAATTGTTCCAAATAATAAAAACCAATGCGGCGACACAGACCATTCCCCCCCAAAACCCTTCCCAGGTTTTTGAGGGGCTAATCGCCAAGGCGAGCGCATGCCGCCCCAACTGTTTGCCCGCAAAGTAGGCACCAATATCCGCCGCGGCAACCGTCAGCATCATCAAGAACACCATCAAGGGACCATTTGTCAGCGTGAGACAGAACGCCACAGCCGCCCAAGTCATGGTCAGCATTAACCACCCCAATAGCCCACGAATCCACGCTCGCCCCCAAAACCACTCTCCCGCTGGGTAGGACTTGAGCGCTAAAAGCATCACGGACCACAGCATGGCCGCACTCGCCAGCCAAGGCCGAACAGCGGCTGCGACCTCGATGTTTCCCGCCGTCACCAACACCCATAGCCCTAGACTGAGCAGAGGCACGACGGCTGCATAGGCGGCACGCGCCAGCAATGACTGGCAGCCGACTAGCGCTGACCATTCCCACGCGCCAGCGCAAGCCACTAACGCAAATAACAGAGCCTGAACAGGGAAAGGCGCCAATACCAACACCGCGACGAAAGCGCCGATAATGATCAATGCTGTGATCACGCGTTGCCGAAGCATGCTCCTGCTCCTCCAGTTAACTCAGTAACGGTGCAACAAAGGGCGAACACCGAAACGGCGCTCTCTGACCGCATAAGCTGCCAATGCAAGATCTAATACTGTCTCATCAAAATCGGGCCATAACACTTCAGTAAACCAGAACTCCGCATAGGCCAATTGCCATAGCAGAAAGTTCGATATGCGCGCCTCCCCCGCAGTGCGAATACACAGATCGGGATCAGGGATATCTGATGTACTCAGTCGTTCTGAGATCAGGTCTTCACTGATGTCCTCTGGGGCAACATGCCCGCTAGCCACATCGTAAGCAATCGATCGAACAACATCGGTCACGTCCCAGCGCCCGCCATAATCTAGCGCCAAGGTCAGTACGGCGCGATCGCCCGCCTGTGTTTGCGCCTCCGCTTTCGCGATTAGTTTCTGCAAGCCAGGGCTAAAGCGATCCCGTCGACCAATCACCTTCAATCGAACACCATCAGACACCAGCTTTGCGACTTCGTTGCGCAGATAACGGGATAGGAGAGCGAGGAGTCCTCTGACTTCTGGCAGTGGGCGCCCCCAGTTTTCACTAGAAAAGACAAAGAGAGTGAGATAGTGGATGCCGCGCGATTCGCAAGCTGAGACAATATCACGAACGACTTCAGCACCCGCCCGATGTCCTGCAACGCCAAACAAGCCCTCACGTCGCGCCCAGCGATTATTACCATCCATAATAATCGCAAGGTGCCTAGGGGTGGATCGAAGCTGTATCTCTGAAGCTTTCACTGGTTGCCTCAACGATCGCTAAATCGCCATCAACTCCGTTTCTTTCTGACTGAGCGCCACTTCTACTTTGGCGACATAGTGGTCGGTTAATTTTTGGATGATGTCATGTCCGCGACGCTCCTCATCTTCGGAGATGTCTTTCTCCTTCAGAAGCTCCTTCAGCATCGCGAGAGCGTCGCGCCGGGCATTGCGCACAGACACCTTTGCCGATTCTGCCTCAGCCCTTGATTGCTTGGTGTAGCCCTTTCTCGTCTCTTCTGTGAGTATCGGCATAGGTATCCGCATGACCTCGCCCGCCGTCGCGGGATTTAAGCCAAGGTCAGACTTCATAATGGCCCGCTCGATATCCGGCGTGATCGATTTATCGAAAGCCACAACACTCAGTGTCCTGGCATCCTCGATATTGATATTTGCCAGTTGATTCAAAGGAGTCTCTGCGCCGTAGTACTCAACGCGAATACTGTCCAGCAAACTCGGATGTGCGCGTCCCGTTCGAATCTTATTAAAGTTATGCGAGAGGGCTTCTAGCGCCTTCGCCATACGGTCATCGGCCTCTTGCTTGATGTCTTCAATCATTGTGACTATCTCGCTCCGCGCCCGCTACCGGGACTCATTCACCCTGAATAAGGGTCCCTTCATCGCCACCTCTAACAATACTCAGCAGCGCACCTTTTTGGGCCATATCGAATACTCTGACAGGCATCCCGTGATCTCGCACTAGACAGATTGCCGTCAAATCCATCACTCCCAACTTCTTATCCAGCACCTCGTCATAGGTCAGTACATCATATTTTTCAGCCGTGGGGTCTGAGACGGGGTCAGCGCTATAAACGCCGTCCACTTTCGTGGCTTTCAGCACGACGTCGGCTTTGACCTCAATGCCGCGAAGACATGCAGAGGAATCGGTCGTAAAGAGCGGGTTACCCGTGCCGGCGGCGAAAATCACCACGTCTCCATTGGATAAGGCGCGCAGTGCTTTGCGTCGATCATAGTGTTCGACCACGCCACTCATTGGGATGGAAGACATGGCCTGCGTGGCAATATTGGATCTTTCCAGCGCATCGCGCAGCGCCAAAGCATTCATAACAGTGGCGAGCATACCCATGTGGTCACCTGTCACACGGTCGAGGCCTGCCGCATTGAGCGCGGCTCCGCGAAACAGGTTGCCCCCGCCCACAACCAAACCAATCTGAACGCCGATGCCGACTAGCTGGCCAATCTCAAGGGCAAGCTGGTCGAGCACCTTGGGATCGATACCGTAGGCTTCCTGACCCGTGAGCGCTTCGCCACTCAATTTAAGCAAAATACGCTTATACAGCTTGTCCGCAGCCATTTTGTGCTTCTCCCCGCTCGTTCAAGCCCAAGACTGACATGCTACCGGAACACACCGTGTTTTTTCACCCAAACATTGGTGATACTTATCAACTCTCCGAAAGCGGCCTGAACCCGCTCCGACAAGATCAGTGAGCCGGTCGCTCAGTTCCCAAGCTGCGCAGCGACCTCTGCGGCAAAGTCGACTTTCTCCACTTCGATACCCTCACCGACTTCAAAGCGACTAAAACCAATAATCTCGGCTCCAGCTGCGGAGACCAATTTACCCACGGTCGTGTCCGGGTCTTTCACAAAAGCTTGTTCAGTCAGGCTATTCTCCGACAGGAACTTGCGAATGCGCCCGTCAATCATCTTCTCGACGATCTCGGCTGGTTTGCCTGATTCCTGAGCCTGAGCGGCATAAATTTCACGCTCCTTGGCAACCACTTCCTCAGCCATTTGATCTGGCGAGACCACTTGGGGGTTCACCGCTGCAATGTGCATCGCCACATCCTTGGCCAGTTCGGCGCTACCCCCTTTCAATGACACCACTACGGCAATGCGGTTATTGCCATGAACATAGCCACCCACTACGCCGGCACTTGCCTCGTGCACAACAACCCTACGGACACTGATGTTTTCGCCAATTTTTTGCACCAGGGCCTGTCGCGCTTCTTCGATATCGCCACCGGCTAAGAGCGTCACGTCATTCGTACCCTGCGCAAACGCCTTACCCACCACTGTCTGAACAAAATTGAGGAAATTCTCGTCTCTAGCAACAAAATCCGTCTCGCTGTTGACCTCAACCATCGCGGCCAGACTGCCGTCTGGAGCCGATTGAATTGCCACGATACCTTCGGCCGCGGTTCGACCTGCTTTCTTAGCTGCCTTCATACCGCTCGACTTACGCAGCGTCTCGATGGCCGCCTCAATATCACCGCTTGCCTCGGCTAGCGCTTTTTTGCACTCTAACAACCCTAAGCCGGTTCGTTCGCGCAATTCTTTTACTAGAGCAGCAGACATCTCTTCACCTCAATCCATGCCATATTGGCCATTTGTTTGTTGACGAGGGCCCACATGAGGGCCCTCACCTTTCATACCACCGAGCGCTCGGCTCAGTTGGTATTCAAGTCGCGGGGGCTTCCGCCTCCGCATCAGGAGCCGCTGGCTCAGCGGGTGCCGTCGCAGGCACATCGGGAGCCGCTGGCTCAGCAGCAGATGCCGTGGGCACCTCAGCCTCTGGCGCGGCTAACGCCTCAGCGCTCGCAGCTCCCTGATCGGGGGCTGCAGTGTCATCGTCAGCGACCTCAACGAACTCATCAGCCGAGACAACCTCACCACCTTGCGCCTTGCCAGCAATAACAGCATCTGCCACTGCCGCAACGTACAGCTTGATAGCCCGGATCGCGTCATCATTTCCGGGAATGACAAAATCGACGCCGTCTGGGTTGCTGTTGGTATCGACAATACCGATCACTGGAATGCCCAGCTTGTTGGCTTCAGTGACCGCGATGCGCTCGTGATCAACATCCACAACGAACAGCACGTCCGGCAGCCCGGTCATTTCTTTAATACCACCGATTGAACGCTCTAACTTTTCCTTCATGCGAGACCGCATCAGCGCTTCTTTCTTCGTCAGCTTCGCGAAAGTGCCATCGCGCTCCTGCTCCTCTAACTCTCGCAGTCGCTTGACTGAGGACCGGATGGTTTTGTAGTTCGTGAGCATGCCACCCAACCAACGGTGGCTGACAAAGGGCATACCACAGCGACGGGCCTGCTCCTCGATGATCTTCCCGGCAGCTCTTTTTGTGCCGACGAACATCACCTTGTTCTTGTTCTCCGCGAGCCGTTGTACCGTGGACAAGGCGTCGTTAAACGCGGGCACGGTGTGCTCGAGGTTAATAATATGGATTTTGTTGCGGGCCCCAAAGATATACCGGTCCATCTTGGGGTTCCAAAAACGGGTCTGGTGCCCGAAGTGCGCGCCGGCCTGCAGCAAGTCACGCATGCTTACTTGCGTCATATTCATACTCTCTGTTTGGGTTACTCTTCCGCCCTTTCTTACGACTCCAACCGACACGTCGGCACCCGGGTTCGCAATATAGGAAAGGCGTGCTATTTGCCACTATGGCTCTCGCTGAAGATATCTCAGCGCCGCGCTTTATACCACAGGACCGACAACAGTGAAAGCCGCCCCCATCAAGGACAAGAGTCGGTTACAATTCGCCTGAGCCCCTAGTCAGACCTCTCCTCGCTACGATGAACGCCGTAAAGCCAAAAACAGAATCACAGCTCGCCGGCATGCGTGTCGCCGGGCGCCTAGCAGCCGAAGTGCTTGAAATGATTGCACCTAAGGTTCATGCCGGCATGACGACCGGTGACATTGATAAAATCTGTCATGACTATATTGTCGAGGTCCAGCAAGCTATTCCGGCTCCCTTACATTACAAGGGGTTTCCAAAATCGATCTGCACCTCGGTCAACGAGGTGATTTGTCATGGCATTCCCTCCGACAATAAAAAGTTACGTAATGGCGACATCATCAATATTGACGTGACGGTGATCAAAGATGGCTGGCATGGCGATACCAGCATCATGCTGGGTGTTGGCGACGTGGCGCCCCACGCCGAACGCCTGATGCGCACCACGCAGGAATGCCTTTATCAAGCACTGGCCCTGGTTAAGCCAGGCGCAGCGCTGGGCGATTTAGGGCACGTGATTCAACAGCATGCCGAGTCAAACTACTATTCTGTCGTTCGAGAATATTGCGGGCATGGTATCGGACAAGTGTTTCACGAGGAGCCGCAGGTATTGCATTACGGTAAACCAGGGACTGGCCTTCGGCTGGAATCGGGGATGACCTTTACAGTAGAACCGATGATCAATGCGGGAAAACGCTACACCAAGCTGAATACACGCGACGGCTGGACCGTGACCACCCGCGACGGCCGTCTGTCTGCCCAATGGGAACATACGATAGCGGTCACTGACACAGGCTGCGAGGTCTTCACCCGGAGGCGGGATGAGCAGTTACCTTTCTGAGGCGAGTCACGATCATCAACTGCCACCCTTGTCCACGGACCGTCTCAACGAGGAGGGGCCTGCCGCCATAGTGCGCGAGTACCTGAGTGAGACTCGCGCGACACTGGCGGCGGCGTTTCACCCCAGCAAATCGATTACCCCCTTGTTAAGAGATGCAAGTAGCGCGGTCGATACGGCTCTCAGTCACTTGTGGGAGGCACAGGTAGGCCAGCCTGCCGACGTCGCCTTGATCGCAGTGGGGGGATACGGCCGCGGAGAGCTTTTTCCGCACTCAGATATCGACATACTGGTCTTAACAGGATCGACGCCTGTCGACGCGATCACCCTCAAGCTCGAGGGCTTTATTACGATGCTGTGGGATATTGGCCTGCAAATCGGGCATAGCGTCCGGACGCTTGAGGAGTGCGCAACGCTGGCTAGAGAGGATCTCACTGTGGTTACCACAATGATGGAATCTCGACTGATTGCCGGTGACCCAGCGCTTGAGGCAGCGCTCAAACGCATCACAGACCCAGCCAATATGTGGTCACCCAATGCGTTCATCCGAGGAAAACTTGGCGAACAGCAGCGCCGCCATGACAAATACAGCAATACCGAATACGCACTCGAGCCCAACATCAAACGGTCTCCCGGTGGTCTGAGAGACCTGCAGGTTATCGAATGGATCACACTCCGTTGTTTCGATGTAGGACTGGAAGACATAGACCAACCCGATTTCTTGAGCCGCATTGAGCTAGATCAGCTGAGGGACGGCAAAGAGTTTTTAAGCCAAGTCAGATTTGCACTACACAGCATGACGGGCCGCGCCGAGGATCGGCTGTTGTTCGATCACCAGAAAAAATTGGCTGAACTGTGGGGTATGGTGGATGGCGACAAACTGGCTGTTGAGCAATTCATGCAAGTGTATTACCGCTGGATGAAAACGCTCAGTCAGCTCAATGAACTACTGATAGAAGTCTTTGAGCACCGGTTATCGGAAGAGCCCGACTCCGAAGTTCGGATCATTGACGGCGACTTTGAGGTCAGCGACTGTCGTATACGGGCACGTCACGATACGGTATTCACCCAAAACCCCAGCAATCTGCTGCGGTTATTCGTTTTGATTGGCAATGATCAGCTGGTCGACCGCATCGAACCGAATACACAGCGGCTGTTGCGCCGAGACGCACACCTCATTAATGAGGATTTTCGCGCCTCCACAGTCAATCGATCTCTATTTCTAGAGATATTGGGCGTCCCCCATCATATGACGAAGCAGCTGCGGAGGATGTCTCGCCATGGCGTCTTGGGCCGGTATCTGCCCGCGTTTGGTCGCATCATCGGCCAAATGCAGTTTGATTTATTTCACGCCTATACGGTCGATGCCCATACTACCGAGGTCATTGCGAATACGCGCCGCTTTATGCGCGCAGATTATACTGATCGCTTCCCCGTCTCGACCCGCATTGCGCGCCGGTTACGCGACCCTCTCCTACTCTATATCGCCGCTTTATTTCATGACATTGGTAAAGGCAGAGGGGGCGATCATTCCGAACTGGGCGCAGTTGATGCGACGTGTTTTTGTCTGAACCATGGGCTGTCAACGTCAGATGCCGATCTCGTCACCTGGCTCGTACAAAATCACCTACTGATGAGTCAAATCGCACAAAAGCGGGATATATCAGACCCTGAAGAGATTCAGCGGTTCGCTGAAACGGTTGCCGACCAAGAAAGACTGGACTACCTCTACACGCTGACCGTGGCCGACATTGCCGGCACCAATCCCGAGTTGTGGAATGCGTGGCGCTCTTCCTTAATGCGCCAACTGTACACGGAAACAAGTCGAGCGCTGTCGCGCGGATTGCAGAATCCACTAGGACGAGAGCAAGTCATCGAAGCTACCAAACAAGCCGCTACCGAGGCGCTCGAATACCGAGGCTTTTTGCCCGATGAACTCTTAACTGCCTGGTCCACACGCGGAGATGATTACTTTTTACGAGAACGCCCAGAGGACATTGCCTGGCACACCGAAGCCATTGCCGACCACGATGCCCACACTGGCGCCCTCGTATTAGTCCGTCAGGCCAGCGATTCACCCATTGCAAATGCGACACAAATTTTCGTCCATACCCTCGACGCGCCAGATACTTTCGCCCGGATCTGTGCTGCACTAGAGTCATTGGACTGCAGCATTCATGATGCACGCATCTACAGCGATACCGATGGCAGTACCTTGGATACCTTTTTCGTCTTAAAAAATGATGGTTCATCCCTCGATGCTCATCCCGACAACGCGGTCGAAATCAAACGGGCGATTCAACATAGCCTGCATCACGCCACGCTCAAAACGATTTCCCGACATACACCGAGAACTGCCAAGGCCTTTAAGATCCCGACAACGGTGGACTTTTCGCAGGACGACTCCAGCGGATTGACGATTTTAGAAGTCACCACGGCGGACCGACCAGGGCTCATGGCCAGGTTAGGGTCGGTGCTGTCCTGTTATGCGGTGTCAATACAGGGCGCAAAAATCCAGACGCTGGGTGAAAAAGTCGAAGATATCTTTTTCCTGGCCGATGCATCAGGTGGCCAACTGACCGACACAGCCCTAGTCAACCAACTCAAAAGTGACCTAATCGCCGAACTGGATGGTTTAACAAGTGACCCCGACACGTTGCCGTCCGAGCGCGATATTTGAACGCGGGACTCACACTGCTCCAGCCGTATCCGTTTGAGCGGCTGGCGACGCTACTAGGCAATAGTGAACCCGCACTCAATCCCATCATCCCGCTGACGATGGGCGAGCCACAGCATCCGCCACCCGATCGCGCCGTCGCGCTCTTGCAAGAGCACGCGCCGCTGGTCGCAAAGTATCCGGCGACGCAGGGACGACCACAGCTGAGAGACGCCATTGCAAAATGGCTAGAAAAGCGCTTCGTGTTGCCATCGATTGACCCTGGCCGCCACGTTCTACCGCTCAATGGCACTCGAGAGGGCTTATTTGCGCTAGCGCAAGCAGTGATCAGCACTGATCAAGCCGGAGCCGTTATTTGTCCTAACCCGTTTTATCAAATCTATGAAGGCGCCGCGCTACTCGCGGGTTCACAACCGCTGTTACTCAATTGCGACGAGCACAACGGCTTCCTGCCCGATATCGATCTCGTCACACCAGCACAGTGGCAAAACTGTCAACTCGTCTACCTGTGCACCCCTGGCAACCCCGGGGGAGCCGTGATGCCCAGCGGTCAATTACAGCGGCTGATTGCGCTCGCCCATGAGCACAACTTTTTAATTGCCAGTGACGAATGCTACAGCGAGATCTACCCGGATGAAGATGTTCCCCCAACTGGGCTATTGGAAGCCGCCGCCGCCATGGGCAATACCACATTTAAACATTGCCTGTGTTTTCACAGTTTATCCAAGCGCTCCAATTTGCCCGGCCTGCGATCAGGTTTTGTTGCGGGCGATCCCCAGTGGATCGCGCACTTTCGTCGCTATCGAACCTATCATGGCTGCGCCATGCCACTCCATCATCAGATTGCTAGTGAATGGGCATGGGGTGACGAAGAGCATGTCGCGACCAATCGTGCGCGGTACCGCCAAAAATTTGAAGCCGTCGCCCCCATATTGTCTGCTGCCCTACCGACACCCAAACCCGATGCAGGCTTTTACTTATGGCCTCAAACGCCTGTTGATGACGAACGCTTTGCCCAGACGGTATTTGAGAGAGTAGGAGTAAGCCTGTTGCCTGGCAGCTATCTCGCACGCGAGACAGCAACAGGCAATCCAGGCGCCATGCGTGTCAGGATCGCTTTAGTTGCAGAACTGGCGCAGTGCGTCGAAGCAGCAGAGCGCATTGCTGAGTGCCTGCGTCAAGGTTGGTAGGACGGTTTCATGGCAAATATGAGTAAAGCACAGCGCATCTCGTACATCGGTGAGCGACTGCAATCATTGTATCCCGAGACACCCGTTCCGCTCGATCATCACGACCCCTACACACTACTGATTGCTGTTTTACTGAGTGCGCAATGCACGGATGAGCGAGTGAACCAAGTCACACCTGCGCTGTTCGAGCAAGCCAACTCACCTGATCAAATGGTCTCATTATCGGTGGAGGCCATCCGCGCCATTATCCGCCCCTGCGGGCTTTCCCCCCAAAAATCAAAAGCCATTCATCGCCTCAGTCAAATTCTACTCGACCTCCACCGTGGCGAAGTGCCTGCCGATATGGCAGCGCTTGAACAGCTTCCCGGTGTGGGCCACAAAACCGCCAGTGTCGTGATGGCACAGGCATTCGGTGTACCCACCTTTCCCGTCGACACTCATATTCACCGACTGGCTCAGCGCTGGGGGCTCACACGCGGGCGTAACGTGGTAGAGACTGAACGAGATCTCAAACGTGCCTTCCCGATTGAATGCTGGAACGCACTACATCTGCAAATTATTTTTTATGGCCGCGAATACTGCACCGCGCGGGGTTGTGATGGTCGTGTCTGCGAGATTTGTCGCACCTGCTATCCAGCGCGAAAGCACCCGAAGCAATGCAACAAAGCGTGAATCTAAAAGCCATCTTGCGCCGATTCTGCTAACCTTCGCTGGCGCCGGATTGCTGAATTAGGGCGGTGTATCCCCTTTCAGTACCCACCCATCAAGCTAAAGACCTTCACAATGACGACAACGCCAACGATTTATGGCATCGCTAACTGCGACACCATCCGCAAGACACGAAAATGGCTTGAGCAGCACCATATTGCCTATGATTTTGTCGACGTCCGCGAGCACTTGCCGACACCGGAAAAAATGTCCCTGTGGCTCGAAAAAATCGGCGCCGAACAACTCGTCAACCGACGCAGCACAACGTGGAGAAACCTAACCGATTCAGCAAGAGAAGCGCTGGAGAGCGGTGATGCACAGCAAGTATTACTGGATCACCCGACCTTGATAAAACGCCCGCTTCTTGAGTTGGGAAGCGAGATCATAGTGGGCTTTTCGGCTGATCACTACCAGCAGCATTTTAACGTTTGAGGAGTCGGTATCGTGAGTGTATTGCATGGATTTGGTCTGGGGGTCGCCTCTGAAAATGCAGCGGGAGACACGCTGGATGTCTTTTATCCTAAACCGTTAAGCAACATCAGTGGTGCGCTATGTGACCGATTGGCGGATGTTGCAGGCCGCCTAGATGGCGCGCAACTCCGCGAACTCTCCACAATGCTACATGAGATGGGCGAGAGCACACTGGGCGACCTGGCCAGTCGCCTGACTGAAACCGATCGGCCCATCGTGGCTGTGGTGCTAGCCGATAATCGCGCTGCGGACTCGGTTGAAGCGGCGTATCTCAAACTTCATCTTCTGTCGCACCGACTGGTAAAACCACACCAGACCGATCTGACGGGACTCTTTGGCTTACTTCCCAATGTCGCCTGGACTGAACAAGGCCCTGTCGATCTCTCTGAACTACCGCAGCGACAATTAGATGCTCGGCTGCGAGGCACCGTCCTTGAGGTGTCCAGCGTTGATAAGTTTCCCAAGATGACCAATTACGTTGTGCCCGCTGGCGTGCGCATCGCCCACACCGCCAGAGTTCGGCTTGGCGCCTATCTTGGAGAAGGGACCACCGTCATGCATGAGGGATTCATCAATTTCAATGCGGGCACTGAAGGTCCCGGTATGATTGAGGGCCGCATTTCAGCGGGGGTTTGGGTGGGCACAGGCTCCGATCTTGGGGGGGGATGTTCTACCATAGGCACGCTTTCAGGCGGCGGCGACATTGTTATCTCTGTCGGTCGAGAGTGTCTTATCGGCGCGAATGCTGGGTTGGGTATCCCCTTGGGCGACCGTTGCACGATTGAGGCAGGACTCTTTGTCACTGCTGGTACCAAAGTCAGTCTGTTAGATGAGTCAGGGGACGTGGTCGATACAGTGCCCGCGCGCGCGTTGGCTGGCCGTTCCGATCTGTTGTTTCGGCGCCATTCAACCACGGGCTCCGTGCAATGCCTGACCAATCAATCTGCCATTGCGTTAAACGAGATGTTGCATGTCAATAATTGACCCTAAAGACGCGACACTCGCTCTGACAAGAGCGTTAATAGAACGTCCATCCGTCACACCTGAGGATGCGGGCTGCCAGCAATTAATGATGGATCGACTCAGCGCGGTAGGCTTTACTTGCGAACCCATGCGATTTGCTGAAGTGGATAACTTCTGGGCAACGCGAGGTGAGGGAGGCCCCCTGCTCGTCTTCGCTGGACATACTGACGTCGTGCCCCCCGGCGATCAGTCTGCGTGGCAATCGGACCCCTTTAAGGCAACCGAGACAGGAACCGACTTGGTCGGTCGTGGCGCTGCCGACATGAAGGCCAGTTTGGCGGCGATGGTCGTCGCCTGCGAGTGCTTTGTCGCCGAACATCCCAATCACAGCGGCCGAATCGGCTTCTTAATCACATCAGATGAGGAAGGGCCAGCCAAAAACGGGACCATCAAAGTAGTCGACGCACTGACCGAGCGGGGCGAGCACATCGACTGGTGTATCGTCGGAGAGCCGTCTAGCACACAACAACTCGGCGACCTCGTTAAGAATGGAAGAAGAGGCTCCCTAAACGGGACCCTTGTCATTCGCGGCACTCAAGGGCACATTGCCTACCCGCACTTAGCGGATAATCCGATACACCGGGCACTGCCAGCATTGCATGCATTGGCGACCGAGCAATGGGATAACGGCAATACGTTTTTCGATCCTACTGCCTTGCAAATCTCAACGGTCAGAGCAGGGCATGGCGTCACTAACGTGATCCCAGCTAGCATCGAGGTCCTCTTTAATCTGCGATTTAGCACCGAGATCAGCGTCGACGACATTAAGACTCGATGCGAATCGATTCTTCAACAACACGGTGTGCACTACGACCTGACGTGGTCGCTGAGTGGTGCGCCATTCCTGACCGAGCCGGGCGCATTACTGAATGCAATCAAAGACAGTATTCAGGCAATCACCGGGCTTGATCCCGAGGTCTCGACCGGAGGGGGCACGTCTGACGGCCGATTCATCGCACCAACAGGCGCGCAGGTGGTCGAATTGGGCCACATCAATAGCACCATCCACCAGTGCAATGAGCGCGTCAGTATGGCGGATATCCCAACACTCACTGCCATTTATCTGGCAATACTGAAACGGCTCTTACCGGCTGAGTGACCGCGCTAACACTTCCTCACGGCTCGCTCGCTCAGCCACTCCGCCGAGTGCATCACATTGAGCTGCAGGCGCTGGTCCAGCCAACTTGATTGCTCGACATGGACCCATGTTTCCGTCAACGCCTTGAGTCCGGCACCTAACGCGGTGCGAGCTGCCATTGTCTGGGACAAGATCGTCATACCGATACTCTCTGGTGGCGACATTACCGCCCTCGCAGCGGCTGAGCTCATAGCGATCCGCTCAATAAAACCTCTGGCGTGATCCAAAGTCACTTCTAACGGTACTGCTAACGGCGCTTCTAGTGGCGCTTCCAACGGCGCTTTTGATGGCGCTTCGCGTGACACGGCATGATGTGCTGCATCCCAAGGCGGTAGTACCAGTATCACCTCCTCAACAGGACTACGCTGTCGCACCAGATCAGACAACAAACCAGCTCCAATAATGGTGCTCGCATCGGCGTCATGCCACTCGGGTTCGGGATCACCGGGTTCGGCAGCGACCAGTTGCTCGTTGACCGCTGTCCTGAGGTTCTGTAATGCCGCGAGCCGCCCGCAAAAAACCTGTCGACTGCGGCGATGGGACCCAACGGCGCCCACCGCAATATCGGTGGCGAGATATTCAATGCCGATCCAGATGCAACTCGCTATTGCCAACGCTACCGCTCCTATCCACTACTACTCTTAACCGCTCTATCCAACACGTGCCGTTACCCGCACTATCTACTGCAACTCTCGCATTGCTGTGGCTGCGCTGCGGCTACTGTTTCACTCAACCGCTAGGCGTGCTGCGCACAAACACATCAAATCTCACTGACTTGCCCGACAGCGTAAACGACGCTTTTCGCTTACCCAGCACCGGCGCCTTTAAAGGGCGTTTCACCACAATACGATCAACAGCTTGCTGCCAAGCCCAGGTCATTAGCGACTCTCCCCCATCATGAGGCGCGGATAAATACTGCAACATCATCGCCTCCTTTTTCACCGCAGCAGCCTTTTTCCGCTCCGGAAACATGGGATCAATATAAATCACGGTAGCGCCATCCAGCGACTGCACTTCGCTATTGCCGGCCTGAACCGTCATTCGCTCAGCCGCATCACGAACCGCGTCATAGCGGCTCACTTGGGCACACATGATCGCATCTTGTAAAAGCCAAGCCAGCACGGGTGTCTTTTCACAAAGCGTTACCCGGCAACCTAAATCAGCGAGCACAAAGGCATCTCGCCCTAAGCCACCTGTGGCATCAAATACGACAGGATATCGATCATTTTTGACACCGACAGCGCGGCCCAAGAGCTCATTTTGACCGCCGTGACGTCGATGCAACATGACCGCTGAATCGTATCGTATCGACACTTTTAGTCCTGCTGTTTCTAACCACGCGCTTGTTTCACCTACGGTGAGCTCAATATCGTCTGTTCTCAGTAATGGGTTATAAGGCAATGCCAATTGTGCCGCCGTCGCTTGAGCGCGCACTGGTGATTCGCCGGGCACCGGCCTCACGACAACCTGTCTCGCTGTGCGGTCTGAAAGCTGAGGGGGGGTAATTTGCATTCAAAGAGGGGCCATGCTTGACTAAGCGCCCGTGTATCTTAATCGTTATATGACCTCACTGAGTATCGTTTTTAGCCATCGGCCTCTCTGTCTGCTGGCGGCGATTCTCTTGTGGCTACCCGGCTGCGAGACACTGGATCGCTATGACATCACGATGAATGATGTGCCCGTTTACCAAGCGGCCTCCGTCGCGACGGTTTCTGGCGTCGAAGACAATGCGTTAGCACAGTGTCTGCAACAAACCCTCAACGATGCCAAAGCGACCTCGTTTGTCGCCTTAACCTCTCTTAATTGCAGCCATGGGGGAATTACAACGCTGGCAGGGCTAGCGCAATTTACGGGGCTCAAATCATTAAAGCTCAGCGGTAATCAAATCCGCAATCTCATGGTGCTGGAAAGGCTCGTCGAGCTCGAAGCGCTTTGGCTAGATGACAATACAGTAATAGATCCGATCCCCGTGTTACGCATGCCCAAGATTCGTCAACTTGATCTGTCTGGTAACGTGTCATTACAGTGCCCTGCCCCAACTGAAATGCGCCCGCAACTTGTCATCACCCTTCCGGAGCACTGTCGACCTTCATGACGTATTGGCTCTACAGAGCACTCGCGCTGCTGCCACTGCCGATAAAATATGGCTTGTCGAGTTTAGCTGCATTTTTACTGGGTACCGTTTTCCGATACCGCGCCGGCGTTGTGGCTAAGAATTTACATAACGCCTTCCCAGAGCAAAATGCTGAGTGGCGCAAAGCGGTAGCCCAGCGTTTTTATCAACAATTTACCGATGTCACGATGGAGATCCTGCATACGTCACGCATGAGCCTTGATGATTTCGCAAGAAGAGTCACACTAGAAGGGGTCGATGAGTTAAACCGTCTCTCTGACAATCAAACTCGGTCCGTCATCGTGTTAACCATTCATCAAGGCAATTGGGAATGGATGATGCACGCAGCCAATGCCTATACCGGGATGGCTATCGACCCCGTCTACCGACGTCTTCATAGTGCGGGCGCCGATCGGTTCGCTTACGAAACGAGGAGTCAGTTTGGTGGACAACCCATTCTCATGGAGAAAGTAGCGAGAAATGTTCTAAAACATCGCAGGCGCTGCCGCGCGCTGGTGCTCGTAGCCGACCAATCGCCAGGGCAACGCGATAACGTCTACTGGACAAAATGGCTTAATCAACCAACGGCTTTTTTTACGGGACCGGCGACTATCGCCCAACTCACTAAATTCCCCGTCATGTTTGCGCGCTGTCGACGGGCGTCGCGCGGGCATTATCACCTGCAGCTCCTGCCGATAGTTGAAGCGCCTGGGGAGGCAACGCCCGAGGAGATCATCGAAGCCTACGTGCGCGTCTCAGAGGAATCGATCCGAGAGGAACCCGAGAGCTTTTTGTGGTCCAACCGCCGCTGGAAACATCAACCGCCTGACGACTTCGCCTGACACCCGCGCGCTGAAGGCTACGCGTTGACAGCCGTCTCGGCCACAGGATTAACGCCAGCGATATCAAACCACGCAAAGCCGCTTTCTTGCGTCGCATGAACAATCGTACAGTGCTCTCGATCGGACCAGTCCGCTAGCATTGCATCAGCCAGCTCTGGGCGATTATTTTGCTGACTCAGATGAGCAACAAATAATAATCTAAGGTTGGTGGTATCAGCACAATCGAGAAACTGCCTTGCTTGGGCATTCGCTAGGTGACCAAAATCGCCCCCAACTCGGGTTTTGATCGAGCGCGGATAGGGGCCTCGCATCAACATATCAGGATCATGATTGAACTCTAAAACGAGGGCGTCACACTGCGCAAAAGCCTGGAGCACGTGAGGCGTGATACTGCCCAGATCAGTGAGAATGCCCAATTTTAAATGATTATGCTTCAGGCAGTACTGGACTGGTTCGCGCGCATCATGTGGCACGGGCTCCGCCGCTATGTGCAAGTCACCCAGGTCAAAACAGTCACCGGGCCGGATAAGTACGCGACGAGTGAGACTCGCAAATTGGCGACTGGATGCAGTACCTGCGGTGAGGAAAACGGGAAGGTCGTAGGCGCGAGACAGTGCGCTGACACCTCGGCTATGGTCTCCATGCTCATGGGTCACCAAAATCGCGTCAATATCGTTTCCGGCTACGCCCTGCGATGCGAGACGCAGCTCCATCTCTTTGCGAGGCAAACCGCAGTCTATCAGCACGAGCGTTTCACCCGTGTCGACCAACGTCGCGTTCCCTTTGCTACCGCTGCCGAGGGACGCGATCCGCATTAAGTGATATTTCCTCTCAGGATCGTCAGTAATGCTTGCTGGTCTCGGCGATCGACCTCCTCTCCCTCAGGTCCATGCAATGTGATTAACACCGCATCTTCATCGATACGATCAAGCCTTATTTGGTATCGATGACCCGCCAAGGGATGATCTTCTTCTCCACCCCATAGCCAATCAAACCAGCCACTCTCGTCTTCGTCCTCAGGTCCAATAAACGTGACATAAAGAATCCCCTGACTTCGATCTCGATCGTCGATCGCAAAATCAGCGTCAGCTGTTCCTTTAATCACCGACGCCCATGCTCTATCAAATGGGAGCTGGAGTCGGATCCGCGTTGCTTCCTCAGTATCCTCGAGCGCAATACGTCCTGAATCGCTCATCGCACGATCTGCCATCATCGAGATTGGTGCAGCGTCCGCGCTATTAGCAAGGTACTGAGCTACATCTTGTAACATCTTGCGCTCGAGGTCTTGATCATCTGATTGCTCAGGCCAGCTCAGCTCTTCGACGCCTCTATCTTGCTGTAAAACGTGAAGTTCGGAGGTATTGCGTTGAACGCCAGTGTCGACACGAAACCGAAACCTTACCGCCAGCTCTCGGTCCTCCAATTTAAACCACTGACTATCAATGAGTCCCGCCTCAGCATCGACCGACGATACGCCGATAGCGCTGGTCGTGAGAAAAGCTCTGACCTGCGGCCACAATTTTCCCGGCGCAACGTTGACCAAGGCCCAACGCTCATCAGACAGGCTCTGTATGCGAACAGCATCGGCCTGGTTATTTGCTGTCAGTGGCGTCGGTCGAGGGGTTTCAAATTGCGTGGCCAGCTGAGCACTTTCCGTCACTACCGGCACCGGATAATCAGGCTGTATCGATTCGGCGGATAAATTGGGGGGCACGTCAATGGGTGTCAGCTCTGGCGCAGTCTGGTAACGGCTGGCATTGTCTGGAAATAATCCATCCTCGCCCAACAGCCAGCTGCATCCTGCCAAAGTGGCCGCGAGAACAATACACAACCCTAATCGAATCACGCGAAATACACCTCCAGTGCGCGCTGCAGTGCAGCATGGTGTCCTGACGATAACGGTGTCAGCGGCAATCTGATGCCCTCGCTGATCATACCTCGGAATGCCATCGCCCACTTAATTGGGATGGGATTAGATTCAGCAAACAACAAGTGATTCAAGTCGCTCAAGCGTGCGTTGATCGCGGTGGCAGTCTCCCACTCCCCTGCCAATGCAGATCCACACATCGCCGCCATATCCGGTGCAGCGATATTCGCTGTCACCGATACGTTGCCCCTACCCCCATGGCGCATCAACTCCAGCGCCGTTGCGTCGTCGCCAGAAAACACGGCAAACCCATCGGGTACGGCGCTAATCAGCTCAGCGCCTCGGGTAACGTCACCAGTGGCATCTTTCACAGCCACTATGGTGTCGATCTGACTGAGCTTGATTACCGTGTCATTCAACAAATCGCAGCTCGTCCGACCCGGCACGTTGTACAAGATAATGGGTAAGTTCACGGCTCGGGCTACCGCTTGAAAATGCTGGAACAGCCCATCCTGAGTTGGTTTATTGTAATAGGGCGTTACCGACAGAGAGTAATCAGCACCTGCCTCGGCAGCTGCCACGGTCAATTCAATAGCCTCGTGGGTAGAGTTACCGCCGGTCCCCGCCACAACGGGAATTCTGCCACCCGATTGCTCCACCGCAAAACGAATCAGCTCACAGTGCTCCGGCACCGTTAACGTCGGACTCTCACCAGTCGTCCCCACGACACAAATTGCCGCAGTACCTGATTCGATATGATATTCGATCAATGTCGCCATGGCTGACCAATCAATGGCACCATCAGGGTGCATGGGCGTTACCAACGCAACAATGCTTCCGGTTATCATCGATTCACTCCGGGGGATGCCTCGGCAAGCAAGGACAGAAAAATATGGTGCCGCAATTATCCACTACAGACCGAGATTCACAACCACACAATGTCATTCGCTTTCACTATTTGGCAAATCAAGTGGCTAAACTCTGTTTGCTCGGTCTTTTGGCAACGTATTCCACACTGAGTGGGGGACAAGACTCCGATTTGGAGGTCCGCATCGAGCCACTCACCGCGATCGATCAACAATTTATGGCAGACCAACGAGTGCGCGTTGAGCAGCTCGCCAATCGACTAGGGCGCAATCTCTCAGGCCAACCAACACGTGACATCGATACGCTGCAAAGACTACTCGACGATGGGCTTGTGCCGTCGACCGACACCTTGACACTCCAAGCGATGGGAGTGGTGTTTGGAGATCTGCTCGGCAACCATCTTGATATGAGCTGGGTCGTCTATCGCGATAATGCCGGTCGCTCACGCGCGCTGAGTCATCGAGATGCCGATATCGTTTTATTCCCTATGACCATGATTTCTCGACGCCATCAGAACGGGGGCACACGTCGCCTCCAATCACTCTATGAGGAGACGGTTGCAGATATCCGTCCACTACTACCCGGTGGCAAGTGGTTGCCTTAACAAGGGGGTGTTGAGCCGATTGATCACAGTCCTTAAACCGGTAATCGGTGATCGGTAATCGGTGCGCGATAGGCGACGAGTAGCATCTTCGCTAATCGAGCACAAATCGAAAGGGCTTCGACAATCATCTGCCACATCAGCACATCACAATTACGGCGGTGCACCACGCCCCGCATACGATTAAACTGTCCGCGATAAGAGGGCATCACTGAGCGAAGTGGCTCGCCGGCCAGACTCTTTTCATCAGGTTGCGGAGGGATTGTTGAGCAATACACCGTCATGATTTTTGATACCGTCAACCTTCCCCGCGATGACTTTCAATTAGCCCTGCGAGCAATCAAAGACTGTCAGGAACCCTGTTATCAGAGTGATTTAGATGCCGTCAGCCATGCGGTCACCTCTCGGCAACGCGAATATATCGCCGGACGAGTCCTCGCAAGAGAGTTACTGTGCCGTATCGGCGTCGACGCCGATACCATTGCATCGGGACCCAAACGAGAACCCCTTTGGCCCTCCGGTATCGTTGGGTCCATCTCACATAACGAGCTGTTGTGTGCTGTAGTCGTCGCACAGAACTCAGTGGTCACTTCGGTGGGGATCGACATCGAGACGAACGGCCGCATCGACCGTAATCTATGGGGGCACTTATTTACCGATGCAGAAACCGAACATCTGTTGCAGCTCGAGCCAGCAGCGCAATCACGAGAAGCCACCATCTTTTTTTCAGTTAAAGAAGCGTTTTACAAATATCAGTTCCCAATGACGCAAACCTGGGTGGGATTTAAAGACGTCAGCGTTCATCAAGAGGACGCATCGTTCTATCGATTGACGGCACAGATCAACGACGCAAAAGTGGCAAACAATGTCCTTGCCGTCGTCGAGCCAGTTGGCACTGATCAGGTCATTGCCTTGGTCATTGATCAATCGCTGATCAAAGCTGCCAACAGACGCGACTGAAACCAAGGCATAGGCTATCAATCAGGTCGCTAGAATAGTGGTCAACACGCCAAGCAATCTGAACCGCTAAAAAATGACCCATGAGATACGGCGCCACCCGCAACGATCCCAACGGTGGCAGCGTCTCATACGACCTCCCTCTGCCATTCGGTACGGAGCCGCCGTGTTGGACTAAAGCCCTCGAGCCTCGCCAAAAAAATGTCCTTACCCCGCGGCGCTGCTACCTGTCACGCTCGGCCACATCATGGTAGCGGTGCACACAGCAGACACTGCACGTAGAGATGCGCGGGATCGCGCAAACTCGATACACTTTTCACGACCGGCGTAAAACTATTGGCTAGCGCCTGAAACCAAGCGCCCTTTGGCAGCACTGACTGGGTCAACGAGCGACTCAGCTCCTCGATGAAGAGACTTTCAAAGGAGGGCGGCACGCTCGTTCGTCGAGTCCGCCATTGCTCAACACCGGCGAGTGAGGCGGCCGCGGCAACAGCCTCGTCTAGTCCACCGAGGCCGTCCACCAGCCCATTCATGGCAGCCTCTTGGCCCGTCCACACCAGGCCGTCAGCAACTTGCTCTACCGCTTCACGAGTCATGCCTCGACCATCGGCAACCAGTTGAACAAAATCCTGATAAGCCCCAACCGAGAGCGCCTGCACGATACTTGCCATCTCCGGACTCAATCCCCGTTCAAAACTGGCTGCACCGGCCAACGAGGTGGTGCCTAAGCCATCAACCGTGACGCCGATATAATCGAACACTCCTTCAATGGTGGGGAAAGCCGAGAACGCGCCAATACTGCCCGTTATGGTAGTGGGCAACGCCCAGATTTCATCCGCTTCTGCGGCGATCCAGTAGCCGCCCGAAGCCGCGACCGACCCCATTGATACCACAAGCGGAATGCCCCGCTCTCGCACTTCAAACAATTTTCGACGAATCTGTTCAGACGCGAATACGCTGCCACCGGGCGAATTGACGCGGAGGACCATCGCGGCCAAAGCATCGGCCTCAAGCGCAGTCTCTATGTAATGCGTAATGGTATCGCTCCCCGCCATACCCTCCTCGCTCTCTCCGGGCACTAGCGTGCCTTCAACGGGGACAATGACAATCAACGGCAACCCTTGCTCAGTCTCGCTACGACGCGTCGCCAACGCTTCTTGGTATTGCTCGAGGCTTACCATCGGCGCAAGCCCCGCCTCATCTTCGGCGCCCACCCATTTGATCAAAGCCGCATCCATCTCGGCGTGGTCAGCCAGCACGTCAATCCAACCGGCAGCCAGCAGGGTCTCTGCCAGATCATTTTCCGAGGCATTCAATTTCTCGGGGAATGCTGCAATAAACGCATCCATTGACCCCAGCGGCATACCGCGGCCTGATTCCGCCAGACCGGTAAAGGCTGACCACAACCCGGTCAGCCAGCGGGTAATCACCTCGCGCTCGCCGTCTGACATGTCATCGCGCAGATACGGCTCAACGGCAGATTTATTGTCTCCAGCACGAAAGACATGCATGGTGACCCGCACTCGTTCTAAAAACGTGCGCAAATAAGCCCGATAAACGGAGAACCCCTCTAAAAATAGCCCACCCTCTGGGTGAAGCAGCACCTGGTCCGCCTGTGCGGCCAATAAATAATTGGCCTGAGAATAAAAGTCTGCCCTTGCAATGACTGGCTTACCGGCATCTTTAAATTCTGCAATCGCCGCACTGATCTCCACTGTTTGACTGGTCGTCGGCCCCGACACGTTCTCCAAGTCCAGCACCACAGCGCTGATACGGTCATCCTCTGCTGCCCATCGAATGGCACTAATGATGTCCTGAAGGACCGTTGGCTGCTGATATTCCTGATTAAAGAGGGCCGCCAACGGCGTTGGCGCCGGCGCGTCCTCCACCAACGCACCTGATGGTGCGATCAGCAGCGCCGCTTTATCGGGAAGGGGCTTGGGACCTGCATCCCCCAGACTCAGACTGAACGCCGTAATAAAAACACCGACAAAGACCAGTGGTACCAAAACCGAAATGACCCGACTCACGCCACTTAAAAAGCGCCAGATGGCCTTCAAAAACCGCAATATCAAAACAGCTTCTCCCTGTTGATTAGATCGCAATGTGACACGCACTCGCCACGAACTTAAGTGCCGACATCACGCCGCCAGACGAGTCTCTCGGCCACGAAACCGGATATACAGCATGCAGCTGACAAACAACGTCACGACCAGTGTTAGCCCCGCAATCGAGAGCCCATCTGCCTGATACGCAAATACGGCCTCAACGGCGGAAATAAAGTAAAACAAGAGTATCAGGTCAAACCAGATGAACAGTTTGAGAGAATCACGCGTGGCCGCCCAGAGAAAACAGAGCAAGGGTAAGCATCTCAGTCCTGTCAGCGCCCAAGTGCCGGCGAATCGCTCTACATCAGCGGCTTGCTGCACCAGCAATCCAAACCAACTTAGCCACATGAGCCACCATAACGCCTGGCTGAGCTGACCTCTTTTTTGCTTCTGCTTCATTTAACCTCGCTCTTGCGTTTGACCGCGCAACGCCCATTCCGCGACGCGCTTACCCAGGGCACGACAAATCGCCGATTCCCTCTCATCTAGCGCCCTGTCTCCCCCCTCGGTGGACCAATGACTGGCGCCATAGGGAGTGCCACCAGCAACTGTTTGGCGCAATTCAGGCACCGAGTACGGGACGCCGACTACCACCATTCCATGGTGTATCAGCGGTAGCATCATACTCAGCAGTGTGGATTCTTGACCGCCATGCAAAGAACTGGTCGAGGTAAATAGACCTGCAGGCTTGTCTATCAAGCTCCCCTGCATCCAGAGCGCACTGGTGTCATCAAAAAACTGCTTCATCGGTGCCGCCATATTGCCAAACCGGGTCGGACTTCCTACCACAAGGCCCGCACAGCCCTTAAGGTCCTCTTGGGTTGCCGCTATCGGCGTGTCCGCTGAGTCTGACGGAGGAGAAGTCAATGATGGGACCGTTCTCACCCGAGCTTGAATGCCTTCGACACACTCAACACCCCTGGCGACATGTCGCGCCATTGCCGCGGTCGCACCGCCACGACTGTAATACACCACCAATATGTAAGGTTCTGTCAACACAACTGCTATCCATTATGGGTGACTCGACGATGTGCCAGACACCACGTTAAAGTGGCGAGACACGTCTAGGGTCTCACGGCAATGGTAACGCATCCGCGACTTCAAAATTTGGCACCCCGAATACGCTACTTTATCAGGCGATGCATCGAGGATCGCCTCAGCGCTAGCGCCGCCGCGCTCACTTACATGACTCTATTCGCTTTAGTGCCCTTATTAACAGTGACGCTCTCTATTGCCTCGGCACTGCCGGCCGCAGGCAATTTTGAAGCCAAGGTAGATGATTTCCTGCTGCAATTTCTGCTGCCCGAAAGCTCAACCCAAGTCGTCGAATATCTGACTACGTTTATCGATCAAGCCCGGTCACTGACCCTGTTTGGCGTCGCTATTCTCTTAGTGACCGCCATACTCATGTTGCGCAATGTCGAGCAGGCGCTCAACCATATTTGGCGTAATCAGGCCAACCGCAAACCGCTCCATAGCTTTTTACTCTACTGGGCGGTTTTAAGTTTGGGTCCTGCGGCCATCGGTTTAGGCCTGGGATTGCGCGCTTTTCTCTTTGCCACGACCAACGAGTGGGGCGGACTGCAGGATTTCGGGATCGGGGCCGCGTTAGTGGGTCTATTGCCGTTTGTAATCAGCACGATGGGCCTCACCGCTTTATACGTAGCGGTGCCCAATTGCCAGGTTCCTTTCAGGCACGCCTTCATCGGGGGTATTTTTGCGGCGATCACCTTTACTATCGCCCGGATGGCATTCACAGCGATCATGGCACAGTCCAGCTACAGTCTCGTTTACGGTGCCTTTGCGACGGCGCCACTGTTTCTTCTCTGGATTTACATCACCTGGATTATCGTGCTTTCGGGCGCGCTCATTACGCATGGCATGTCGGCTTATCAGAATACCGAACAGGCGCAAACGCCAACGGTAATGAAAGCCCTGAATATTCTGTATCTCTTCTGGCGAGCGCAGCAGGAGGGCCGTGGTATCGCCGAACTGGAAATCATTGGCACGAATGATTTGTTGCCCGGAGGTGTCGATGCTGACAGCTGGCGACGCATTCGCGACTCATTGATCGCAGCGAGGCTACTCAAGCGCCTGGATCGGGGACATTACCTCCTGAGCAAAGATCTTCACGCCGTGAGTCTTGCAGACCTGGCCGATCTCATCCGCGCAGAACCTGAATACCGGCTGACCGGATTATCACTACCCTGGCAACAAGCCGCTGCAGCGCTGCTCAGTGACAGCAGAGGGCGCGAAACCAAGTGCCTCAGCGTGTCTCTCGCTAGCTTGTTCGCGACGCCAAAGGTCTGACCTAAACATGCTACGGCGCCTCATAATGGCTGTGATCGGTAGCTTGCTGGCGCTCCTACTCATGAGCTGTGGGGAGCGCACTAACGCGCTACCAGCACAGGGCCAATGGCGGGTAGTGAACTACTGGGCCATCTGGTGCAGCCCCTGTCGAGAGGAAATCCCCGAGCTCAACCGATTACATGAAGGGACAGATTTGGTGGTTTTTGCGGTCAACTATGATGGAAAACAAGGGGAACAATTAGCCTCGCAAGCGGCCGCTATGAACATCGACTTTACGATTCTCGCGCAAGATCCGGGCCCAGATTTGGGGGTTGAGCGGCCTCGTGTGTTACCCACGACGCTATTGGTTGACCCTGCGGGCAGGGTTACCGACACACTGGTTGGGCCCCAGACTCAGGAAACCCTGCTGGCTATCTGGCGGACTCGCACCAGCCCTTAACTTTTAACGCTCGCGCACGACGGCGACTGTTTTCGGCGCCTTTTCACAGGCTGCTGACAGCTTCCGATTCAGTGAGACGTGATCTGCTTCTGGCCGCGGATAGATGGCTATCGAATCGTCCGACGCCGGATGGCGTCATCCGGGGCAAAAAAAAGCCGGCTGATAACAGCCGGCAATGAAGGAGCCACTCAAAACGGGGAGGACGTTTTCACTATCATCCTCGATGCCCAGACGTTTCCCTTGCAGTGCACCCGTCAGCACCACCATCTCAACAACAATAACTCTGACCCGGTGCCTGAGTGAAAGTTCCCGAAGTGGCGAATTATTTATTTAATCAGCAAACCAACTCGCTGAGCTGGCCTGACCAGCCCCGGACGTCACAAAAATTTCCAGCTCCGTCAAATCACCAAGCGCCCCCTCAGTCAGTACCAGATCGAGCAAATAATGAGCCAGGGCCTCTACCGTCACATTCACAATGGGTAACACCAGCGTCTCATCCACTGGAAAACGGAGTGTCTTACCGGCGAACGTCGCCTGATATTCGCCGTTTTCCTCGACAATAGTTAACCAAGGAGATTCTCCCGGTAACAACATGTATTCGTCGTGCGCGTCACACAGCTTTTGAAGGCACCGTTTGTAGAGATTATAATCAGCAGAGAATCCGTTCTCTCCCATCTTCGCCACAATGCGCGCCGACACACCATAATTATGCCCGTGTAATCGCTCGCGTTCGGTTGATGAAAAAATGGTGAAGTGTGCCGCCGAGAATTTATGTGCTTGCTTGTCAATATGTAGCGTGGCGAGCTGGGTCATGGGCTCCCCCTATAGTCAGGAAGTGGCTATGGTGTGGGATGAGATGGCAATCAGCAAGCCCTCATGGGCCGGCTTGCTAAGGTACCCTGTATAATCGCCAACGGCACAACCGCCCACTAATTAACCTGGAGATAAGATGAGTCCTTTAGCCATCCTGACAGGCGCGAGCTCAGGGATCGGTGCCGCCGCCGCGGAGCAATTTATCGACCATGGATATGCGGTCGTCAATATTTCTCGTCGCGATTGTCCCGTTTCAGGCGTCGAAACGCTGCACACCGATTTAGCTGACACAGCATCGCTCACCAGCACTTGCGACACATTGACAGCACGACTGCTGGCACAAAACGGTGCGGCACCCGTTTGTTTGGTGCACAACGCCTCGTTGATGCTCAAAGACCGCTGCGATACCACCGAGGACGCTGCGCTGATGCGGGCGATCTCGGTTAACGTGCTGGGCATCAACACCCTCAATCGCAGCTTACTGCCGGCTATGCCGCAAGGCTCTAGCGTGCTCTTCGTCGGATCGACCTTGTCTGAGAAAGCCGTCGCAGGCGCTTTTAGCTATATTGTCAGCAAACATGCACAGCTAGGCATGATGCGGGCAACTTGCCAAGATCTTATGGGGAGGGGAATCCATACTGCGCTTATCTGTCCCGGCTTTACTGATACCAGCATGCTTCGTGAGCATGTTGGCAATGACGAGACGGTGCTGCAGAGCCTTGGCGCAATGAATAGCTTCGGGCGACTCGTTTCCCCCGCTGAGATCGCTGACATGATTCTGTGGGCGCACCAGCATCCAGTTGTGAACGGATCGGTCATGCACGGCAACCTAGGACAAATAGAACATTAAAATGGAAACGATATCCGGCGTGATCACAGAGCGACGCGAGCGCACTTTTTTAGTGTTGGCAGGCATCTTTTTATCTGCCATGACGTTGCTCAACGTGGTCGGCATCACAAGATTTATCCAGCTGGGCCCGCTAGCGCTTGCGGTGGGTGTGCTGCCTTACCCACTCACCTTTCTTTGCACCGATCTGATCAGCGAGCTCTACGGGCGAGGTCGAGCAAACTTCTTGGTCAGTGTGGGCCTAGGGATAAACCTGCTGATTTTAGGCATCTTAACACTGGGCGCGTTTGCACCACCGGTGCCAGAAGCCGTCATGCCGCCGTGGCAAGTGCTGCAGCTCTCAGAACCCGTCGCGCTGCCAAATGGGACGGTCGTAGAGTCTGAAGTGGGCCTCTTTCAACTGATTTATGCCACCACATCGGGCGCGGTGTTTGCCTCGATGATGGCTTACGTGGCAGCGCAATATTGCGATGTGCAACTCTTTCATTTCTGGAAACGCGTGACGCGCGGCAAGCATCTCTGGCTGCGCAACAACTTCAGCACTTTGCTGAGTCAATTGGTGGATTCGGTCATGGTGATCGCGGTGACCTTTGGCGCCGCTTTCCTAGCCGGTAGCATGACCCTTAGCACACTCATGACCCTCATTGGCAGTAACTACGCGTTCAAGGCATTGTGCGCTTTACTGGACACGATTCCTTTATATCTTATCGTACATTGGCTCCGCGGCTATTTAGCGCTCGGCCCAGGGGAGTATGCCGTTAATTCTCCGCCCGATTGAGTAAAGCCGATTCACGAATCAGTGGAATAGTCACTGGCCTACTCTGCGCTAAACTCAGCCGATCTAGCTGCTCCATAAATTGCACCACCCTTCGCGCATCGCGAGGGAGCCTCATCGTACAATACTGAAGTACCTCATTACTTAAGCTAATGCCCGCGGCCTCGGCGCGGAGACGGAGCAGCGCGGCAATGTGTTCCTCTGAAAAATGGGGCAGCTGAAAAATCGTCAAACTCGTCAAACGGGATCTCAAGTCGGGTAGCAGTGCGTTCAATTGCGCCGGAGCCTTACTCGCCGCAACCAACAGCTGCACGCCCGACTCCACACATCGGTTAAACAGTGTGAATAACGGTTCCTGCCAAGCTTTGTCGGCTTCAACATAATCGAGATCATCAATCGCCACGACGCTCGCCAGATGTGCGTCAGCGAGCACCTGATCCGGTGGAAAGTGCAACAAGTCAGCGAGCGGCAAGTAGCGAGCGTTATGGCCCGCCACATGACAGCAAGCCTGCAAAACATGGCTTTTGCCAACATGTGACCCGCCCCACAGATAGGCACTTTGTGACACCGGCTCGCCCATCGACAGCCATTGTTCTAATGGCTGAGTATCGAGCCGGCTGAGCCAGTTCTGCCAGGTTGCGAAATCCTCGCGCTGGATAGGTAGAGGGATTTGTTGGCCACCAATCGTCATATCTTCATGCCAATTCTCTGGACCCGGTGATCATGAGCCCTGCCAAAACAGTAGCAGCCCGCCGTCCGCATCTGGATCGGTGTTCACCCACTGCAACTCCGTTTGCGAGGCCATTAATCTGACCAAACTGTCGGCGTCATCGACACCAAATAGCGCCAGCCGCAAGGTGTCGCCCTCTACCGCAATTGGCCTTGCCTGCTCCAGCGTTTGAATACCCGCAACGAGTTGAGTTACCGCCAGATAATCTGCCAGATTCACCACATTCTGGATGCTGATCATCAAGGGCTGATTGACCGCGTCGGTTTTTAATTCGACCGCGAATAACCGGCGCATTTCAGCCATCGTCATCGCGAGCCCCGGCTGAATGAGGGCAGCCCGGTTATCGGCTTGTATTGACACCGATTGTTCAGCTGTCTCATGCAAATAGGTCCATTCAGCGATAGTACGACCGCCGCTAAGGCTGATTAAACGACCCACTAAAAGATGGGTCATACCGTAACGCGTCGATGCCTCAACCACTGGGCCGTAATCACGCCGCCACAATGTGTCGGGCGATACCAGCGTGGCATCGGTGAGATCATAGAGCGGCCGGCGCAGGTTGAGGCCCAATGTGCTAAACGCTGCTTCAAACTCGACCCACAAGGGCTGCTCAGCCCCGGTGTTACCAAATCGTCGCCCATTGACATCATCAATCACCAACCACAGTAATACGGGGGGCCTCTCACCTGCCCATACCGTGCCGCTAGCCTCACGAATCAAACCCTCTATCAACAGACGGTCGATATG
>ERZ887851.123-NODE-123-length-74257-cov-21.029177_pt1 | contig 74257 bp, 61 predicted proteins | sample MGYA00521100_ERZ887851 | MGnify/ENA primary metagenome ERZ887851 (study PRJEB32303, sample SAMEA104408602) | aquatic metagenome | biome: Brackish water; feature: Pelagic; material: water | place: Baltic Sea | collected 2014-06-06T16:11:00 | depth 11,444 m ... | reverse complement strand
CGGTTATATGCGGCTCTTACAGTGTTTTTGTCAGTATGTGCTAATGCTGACTCAACAATGTCTGGTGAAAAGCCGTGTTCATTCAAAATCGTGCTCGCCAAAGATCTCATGCCATGTGAGACCAGTTGACCCTCAAAACCCATTCTCTTTAATGCCATATTGGCCGTCTGTGAATTCATGCTCTCAAGAGGCTTTACCTCCGACGGAAAGATAAACTCACTGAGGCCACTGATGACTCGCATTTCATCGAGAATCTCTATCATCTCCGGAGACAGCGGCACTATATGTTGACGCTTCTTTTTCATTCGAGACGCTGGGATGGTCCAAAGCTTTGCATCAAGATCAATTTCAGCCCACTCAGCTGCTGCCGCTTCGCTAGGCCTTACCATGGTATACAACTGCCACAGCACAAGATTTCGTGTCGTTAAGCGAATTGAGGCCCCATAGACTCGCCTAACCAGATCATTCAGCTGATTTGGCAGTAAGGTGGGAAAATGCTTTTTAGTCGGGGCAATGAAGGCGTCTTTAATTCCGGATAAGGGGTTAGCGCCGAGAATGATTCCGGTATTCACAGCAAACACCATAATTTCATTCAGGCGCTGGCATAACCGCTTAACTGTCTCATGGCTGCCCTTAGCTTCTATCGGCTTTAGCACACTAATAACCGCGGGGGCAGTAATCGCCCCAATTGGCTGTTGACCCATATAAGGGAATACATGTAGAGCTAATGAGCGCCAGATATCATCCGCATGATCACTACTAACTTTGCTCCTCTTTACACACAGCCAATCGGCGGCTACTTTTTCTAATGAGCTCGCAGCCGCTGCTTGTTCCGCAGCCAGATAGTTTTTCCGATGGTGTTTGGGGTCGATCCCCTGGGATAGCAGGTCTCGATATTCCGAGCGAATGATTCTTGCGGAAGCCAATGACACTGCAGGATAGATACCCAGACTAATGTTGGCGCGGATCTTAGTGATTGGACGCTGGTAGTTGAATATCCAGTACTTGTCTCCACCCGGCCGGACACGCAACGCAAGACCGAGGCCATCAGCTAGGTTGTATTCCTTAGCCTTGCCTCGTGCGTTGTTTATTTCTGTATTGGTAAGTGGTCTAGTAACTTTTGGCATGTAACAAAAGGACTGCGCTCTCCTCTTTTTTGTTACATAAAACGTGAATTGTTACAATATGCAATGAATCTTTTTGCGCCTTAAAAACTCTATAAAACCTATTTAAATCAACACTTTATGGTACTTAAAAGCCCCTTTCGGGGCTGCTATTTGGTGGAGGCGGCGGGAATTGAACCCGCGTCCGCCAGCCCGCTGCCTACGGCTCTACATGCTTAGTTCAGTCATTAGTTTTAGTACGCTGAAACCCGACTGACAGGGCGGACAACGCACGATTTCGGTAAGTGTTTAGTGAGTCCGCCCCGAACAAGCTTCATCACGATCTCATGAGATATGACATTTGAGCGTCCCTCGCCCCTAAGGGTTTAGAACTCTGGACGCATAAGCACGGCTCCAGTCAAACGGCACTACACTGGGGTTTAAGCAGCTAGTGCGTAGTTGTCGTCGTTGGCAACTATAAGTTTGCGACTTTGGATTAACGAGATTGGTCACCATCTCGGCATGCACCGGAGGTTTTGTAGCCGTCGTCGAATCCAAAACGCCCCCTGTGAAACGCAAGTTTAGCATAGTCATGGGCTGGGCATAGGCGATTAAATGCGCTGCTAATGAATATATTATTTAGATCGAATTTAGACGCTGAATCGCCTAGAATCCGGGGCAAAAGCAAACTATCTAAAAAGTGCTTAAAAATAAAAAAGGGACAGCAAATGGAAAGAGGTCAATTCTCTTCTCGCCTGGCATTTATCTTAGCCGCTTCGGGCTCCGCCGTTGGGCTAGGCAATATCTGGGGCTTCCCCACTAACGCAGCCGAAAACGGCGGCGCGGCCTTTGTGCTGATGTATATGATTCTGGCGTTCCTGCTGGCTTATCCGGCGATGATGGCGGAGTTAATTATTGGCCGTCACACCCAGTCTAATATGGTGAATGCTCTGCAGTCAGTCTCGAATACCTCCGCCGCGAAGCGCGCTGGTTGGGCTGTGGGTATGGGCGGTATGGTCACTGCCAGTCTGATTCTGTGCTTTTACAGTCTTGTCGCCGGGTGGATGCTGGCCTTTATGCTGGAGCCGCTTACTGCTCTTATAGGGCTACCGCAGTTGGGTAATTGGCTAACTGAGTTTGGCCTGGCACGTAATGTGGGCTTTGCTGCATTGTTTATTGGTTTGACCGCACTGGTGATCAGTGCCGGTGTGGAACAGGGTATTGAGAAGTGGTCCCAGCGTTTGATGCCGTCGCTTCTTGCACTTCTTATTGGCCTTATTCTCTATGTGCTGATGCAACCTGGCGCCATGCAGGGGTTGGAACATTATTTGGTGCCGGACTTTTCTCAGATGAGTGACCCGAAGTTAATTGTCAGCGCTATGGGCCAAGCGTTCTTTTCCATGAGTCTGGGAGTTGGCACCATGCTGATCTATGGCTCTTATATTCGCAGCGATGAGAATTTGCCCTTGGTCGGTGCGCTGGTGACTCTGACCGATACCGGGATTGCCTTTTTGGCGGGCCTGCTGGTGTTGCCGGCGATGTTTGTGGCGCAGCATTTGGGTGTGACTATTTATGCCGAGAGTGGCAGCTTGATCGCCGGACCTGATCTTATCTTTCAAGTGCTGCCTGCACTGTTTGAAGGTATGGGTGCTGCTGGCGTATTTGTGGGTCTGGCGTTTTTTGTGTTGATGTCGATTGCCGCGGTGACCTCTTCTATCTCGATGCTTGAGGTGCCGGTGTCCTATGCAGTGGAAGCCCGACAGATAAATCGAACTAAGGCGACCTGGTTAGTGGCGCTGATTATCTTTGCCGTCAGCACTACCATTGCATTGAATTTCGACAGCCTGTTTGGCTTTGTGATTACACTGACTACTGAGCGGGCACAGCCGTTGCTGAGTATGTTTATCTGTATCTTTGCTGGATGGATTTTCCACCGCAATAGTATTTTGGCGGAAATACAGAAAGGTAATCCGGATGTGGAACAGAGTCTGTTTTGGACGATCTGGCCGCTTTACGTGAAACTATTTTGTCCGGTGCTAATTTTACTGACCTTTGCTCAGGGCTTTATGAGCTAATTGGCCCTGACCGCTTAAGCTGGAGCAGTTACAGCTGGTTTTAAAATTGACCGCGATGGTCTTGTTGGTTAGGGTGAGGTCAGTGGCTTTAAGACCAGCGCCTTCGCTTTTTTAGGCCCTCAATTAAGCCTTTTTACATTCTATTCATAATGGATTAAAACCGTGACCAAAGAAAAACAAGCAGTGGATTTTGAGAAGCAACTGGCCAATCTTGAGAGGTTGGTGGAATCGCTGGAAAGTGGCGAGTTGAGCTTGGAGGAGTCGCTAAAATCCTTTGAGTCAGGTATTAAAGTCGCTCGCGAATGTCAGCAGGCACTAAAAGCCGCTGAGCAAAAGGTAGAGTTGTTAACTCGTCAGGGCGATGAGCTGGTCAGTCAACCTTTTGAATCCAGCGATAACTAGTCGCGTCTATGTCGTCTATTAATACCATCCCAATCCAAGACATCATTAGCCACTACAGTGCTCAGGTTGATGCTCAGCTGGACGCTATGCTGCCGCAGGCATCTGGCCCGGCTGAACCGCTTTTTGCGGCGATGCGCTATTCCATATTTAACGGTGGCAAACGTTTGCGTCCGGCGCTGTGCTTTGCTGCGGCCGATGCAGTGGCGGGCAGTGATACCAATACAGCCAAGGTGGCTGCGGCACTGGAAATGATCCATGCCTATTCCCTGATCCATGATGATCTGCCGGCAATGGACGATGACGATCTGCGCCGGGGCAAGCCCACTTGCCATATCCAGTTTGATGAAGCCACCGCCATTCTTGCTGGCGATGGCCTGCAGTCTCTGGCCTTTCAGCAACTCTGCGAACTCTCCGAGTTGTCACCAACGATCGTGATTGAGCTGGTTGCCATGCTCTCACGACTGGGCGGCTGCGGCGGTATGGTGGCGGGTCAGGCGATTGATCTGGCGGCAACCGGTTCGGTGCTTGAGTTGGATGCGCTGAAAGTTATGCATGCTCACAAGACCGGCGCGCTGATTGAAGCCAGTGTATTGATGGGGGCAATGGCCACAGGACGGGCGAGTCGAGAGCAGCTCAACGCGCTAAGAGAATTTGCTCGAGCCATAGGTCTGGCGTTCCAGATTCAGGATGATATTCTCGATGTGGAGAGCTCCACTGAACAGCTGGGCAAACAGCAGGGATCTGATGCGACTAATTTGAAATCGACCTATACTTCGATCTTGGGTCTTGAACAGGCGCGCAGCGAAGCGGCGAAACTGTTTGATCAGAGCATGCAGACATTAGAAAGTTTTGGCGAAAAAGCAGATCCGCTGCGAGCAATCGCCGCGTTTATTGTTAAGCGCAATCACTAAATCCCTTTAACGGCCAGGCAGACACTCAGCTAGACAGGGTTTATTCGGTTGTAAATAATGCTTTAAAGCGGAACCGATTAAGCATTTTCTGTAGTATCCTAAAGCCTGTGAAAACCACTATTAATTAGATAACAGTTAACGATATTAAAGCATGGCAAAAACCTTTAGCGAAATCCCCCATACGCGTCCGCAAACACCACTGCTAAATACTATCAGTGCGCCTGCGGATTTGCGGCACTTGGATAATGCGCAGCTAGAGACGCTGGCGGATGAGCTGCGTGCGTTTATTCTGTATTGCGTGGGCAAGACCGGAGGCCACTTTGGCGCCGGGCTTGGGGTGACCGAACTAACCATTGCCCTGCACCATGTTTTTAACACCCCAGAGGATCGACTAGTCTGGGATGTGGGTCACCAGACCTACCCGCACAAGATTCTTACCGGCCGTCGCGAGCAGATGCTAAGTATGCGTCAAAAAGACGGTCTATCTGGCTTTCCAAAACGCACCGAGAGTGAATTTGACACCTTTGGTGTGGGTCACTCGAGCACCTCGATTAGTGCTGCACTGGGTATGGCTATGGCCTCATCCCAACTGGGTGAAGAGCGCCGAGCTGTGGCGATTATGGGCGATGGCGCAATGACTGCGGGCATGGCTTTTGAAGCACTAAACCATGCCTCTCATGTGGATAAGAATCTGCTGGTAGTGCTGAATGACAATCAGATGTCGATCTCACGCAATGTTGGCGGGCTTTCAACATATTTCTCCAAACTCTGGTCGAGCAGGATCTACACCCAGTTTCGCGAGACCGGTAAAAAAGCGCTGAGCGGTATGCCCCAGGCGAGTAATTTTGTCCGCCGCACCGAAGAATATATGAAGAGTATGGTATCGCCGGCAACGATCTTTGAAGAGTTGGGTTTTTACTATGTTGGCCCTATCGACGGTCATGACCTGCCTCTACTGGTTGAGACCCTGCGCAAGCTCAAACAAATTAAAGGCGCGGTGCTGCTGCATATTATTACTCACAAGGGTAAAGGTTTTGCCCCAGCTGAGAATGATCCGGTGGGCTATCACGCGCTGAATAAAGTTGAACCCAAACAGATGCTTAAAGCGGCCGCGATCAAAGCTGTTGCCGAGACTCAACCCAAGCCCTCAGCTAAACCAAAGTATCAAAAGGTCTTTGGCGACTGGCTCTGCGATATGGCTGAGCAAGATAATCGTCTGGTGGGTATTACGCCGGCCATGTGCGATGGCTCGGGCATGAACGAATTTGCCGAGCGCTTCCCCGAGCGCTTTGAAGATGTGGCGATTGCCGAACAGCATGCGGTAACTCTGGCAGCCGGTATGGCCTGTGAGGGTTCCAAACCGGTGGTGGCGATCTACTCGACCTTTTTACAGCGCGCCTATGACCAGCTGATCCACGATGTCGCTATACAAAATCTCGATGTGCTGTTTGCCCTAGACCGAGCAGGCTTGGTTGGAGAGGATGGCGCAACCCATGCCGGTGCTTATGATATTAGCTATCTGCGCTGTATCCCCAATATGGTGATTATGGCGCCCTCGGATGAGAACGAGACGCGCCAGCTTTTATACACGGGCTATATGCATTCAGGTCCAGCTGCGGTGCGTTACCCACGTGGGACTGGCCCAGGTGCAGTGATTGAACAGCAGATGACGGCGCTGCCACTGGGCAAGGGCCTGATGGCTCGAAAGGGCGCTGGCGTGGCGATTCTTAACTTTGGTACCTTGTTGGCGACTGGTCTCGAAGTAGCTGAGAGATTAAATGCGTCAGTGGCGGATATGCGCTTTGTAAAACCCATTGATGAACAGTTGATCCGCGATCTCGCCGAAAGCCATCAGCTGCTGGTAACCCTTGAAGAAAATAGCACTGCTGGCGGTGCCGGCTCTGCGGTCAGTGAGTTTCTCTCCGAGCAGGGCATTGTGATGCCGGTTTTGCATCTGGGACTGCCGGACCGCTTTGTGGAACATGGCAACCACTCGCAACAACTTGAAAGTATCGGTCTCGATTCGGCGGCAATACTCGCGGCGATCGAAAAGCGTCTGGCGCTGTTAGCTCTTCCCGGTCAGGCAATAAAATAATAATAATTCGGAGTTTATAAGATGAAACTTTACGATTACGCCGCGGCACCCAATCCACGCAGAGTAAGAATTTTTCTCGCTGAGAAAAATATTCAAATTGAAACGGTTCAGATTGATCTGGCAAAGCTTGAACAGAAATCTGAAGCTTTTCTGAAACTCAGCCCGCTTGGCGAAGTGCCTCTTTTACAGCTCGATGATGGCACCTGCATCAGTCAGGTTCATGCTATCTGTCGCTACATTGAAGAAGTCTATCCTGAAAATCCTCTGCTCGGGCGCACGCCACTGGAAAAGGCGTTGGTTGAATCGTCTAACCATCAGCTGAATATGAACGGCATAGTTGCAGTGGCCGATGGCTTTAGAAATGCCAATCCCGCGTTCGCCGACCGAGCTCTCCCGGGGCCCAATGCCTATGCACAAATTCCCGCCTTGGCAGAGCGAGGACTAGCGCGTGTGGATCATTTATTCCGTGATTTGGACGCACATTTTGCCAACAGCGAATTTGTCATTGGCGACTATTTCTCGGTAGCCGATATCACTGCATTTACTACCATCGGTTTTGCCCGCTGGATTAAAAAGACCATCCCAGAAGACTGTGTGAACCTGCAGCGCTGGTACGATCAAGTGAATGCTCGACCCAGTGCCAAAGCTTAAGTCGCCATTAGTTAATTTTTAAAACGCAAAAAAAGGGGCCTTGAAGGCCCCTTTTTAGTTACTGCTGCTGTGCGCTAACCTTACTCGTTAGTTCCCATGGTAAAACCATAAGGTGCTGCGGTGAAGCTGAAACCATCACTGTAGGTAACAACCTTAGACTGCCCAGTAAAGTTGTACACCACATAGGTTCTGACACCGTCCTTATCAAATGCCAGTGCCGCTGGGTAATTAGAGGTCAGCTCGCCGGTACCAGTCTGTAATTGACCCAGTGCGGCAAAGGTATGAATCCAGTGGTAGGTATGAGCCTTGGACTCCCCTGCTTCTGGATCATAACTGCTAACACCATTGTAGTCGGCAATCGCTGCATCCCCATCCACCATTGCCCAGAGATTCCACCATAAGTCGCGCCACTGATCGTCGATTAAGCCCGAGGGCTTGCCGTTGGCAGACTCACTTAATCCCAGCGCCACATAGTCGTTCATATAGTCTGCATATAAACCGACATGCAGTATAAGTGGATTGGATGGCAGGCCCTGAATACCTAAAATATGCGCAAATGCGCCACTAAACCAAGTAGAGAAAACCGCGCCGTCACCCCAGATAATTGAGGTAGTGATTCTGTTGTATCCGGAAGGGAAGTTGTCCGCTTCGGCACTGACATTGTTGTAGCCATCAATATTATTCCAGTACTCCCAGTAGGCAGCGCCGGTTGAAGCATGGAGATACATGCCACGCTTGGTCAATTCAGTATTGCCTGTGGTCAAGCCATAGAGAATGATTGCGCCATAAGCGGTGGCCGCCTCAGATGTGGACTCATTGTTATTTCCGCGGGTGAAATTAATTTTGCCGTCGGCCCAGGAGAAGCCATTGGCTGGATCAAAATTACGCATATGAGGAAATAGTGGGTCGTCTTTATCCGCTGCATAATCGCGAATAAGCAACTCGATCATGGGCCCGTATTGATCATCACCACACCAAGCTAGATCCACACGACAGATCTCGGCAGCCGCGCGAACAAAATAGCCATAGTGGAAATGGTGATCGGCTAAACGTGAATGGGATCCGAAGGATTCATCAAATCCCAGCAATGTATTCCAATCGTCATCGTAGACAAAGTATTTTTTCGTATCTAACGAACCATCGGTCTCTGCGGTAAACCAGTCTGCAAGTTCCGCCTTCAGCCAGTTGATCAGCTGATCGGCTTCGCTCTGCATCTCTAGAGAACGGGCAATAGCAGCCAGTTCAGCGGCTTTGCCATAATTTTTTCCGGTCCAGTATGTATCGGTTTCTTCAACACCTCCGCCAGACAAATTCCAGGCCCCAGAGCCCTTGCTAACAAAGTCAGTGACCAGCCCTTCAAGGGTTGCCTGATCAAGACTATCAGCAATAACTGGGAAAGTCGGTAACACACCAACATAGGGTATTTGATAGCTGAACTGATTCACCTCGGCAAATTTCACCGTGCCGCGAGCACTTCTGATCTTAAAATCAGTGGTAGTTTGGGTGGTGTTTTTCCAGTGTAAAGGGTGCATGCCAGCAATAGTATCCACAGCATTACCCTGGCCATCTAAGTAACTGTGGGTAACCGTGACTTCATTGGTTGAGTCGTTGACTTGATAATCTATATCCACTGAAGCTACGGTATTGCGCGCTTTACTGGCAAAAAGGTTAATCATGCTGCTCGACGCTGTACCCGCCGATAAATGTGGAAGGTACACCAAGGTCATTTCCTTGGCGCTATTGCTAACCTCAATAACCTTTTGTGTGGTGTCCGAAAAAGTCGTCGCGCCTTCGCCAACAATTAGGAAATTATTAATATTTGAGGACACATTAGTCCAGACACCCAATTGGTTATCGCCAGCTCCAAAGGTGCCCTTTTCACCGCCATTTGGATGAAGTGTGCGGACCTCTAAATTTCCACTGTATGCCTTAAAGTAAACATAAGGTGAGCCATGTACAAAGGTGGCCTCCATAACCTCTGTGTCACCACTTTTCCACAAAACTGTTACAGAACCGGCACTGTGGTCCTTGGCATAAGCATCTAAATTGGCGTAGTCAGAATTGCCGATGGCTATACCGTCGAATACCTCAGCCGCGTGATCTGGAATAGGATAGTGAAAGTTGTTCTCTCCATCAATTCTGCTTCCAGAGGGAATACCCGCAACGCGAACCCCTTTGTCGGTAACCCGAGCAATAATCGGATCTGGGGTAATATAGGCGGCGTCAGCTGCATCGCCTACAGTCATTTCACCAAGGAATGACACCGAACCCCACCACTTATGCGTTTGCGTGGGTTTTTCAGCAGCAGGACCAGCCAAATTAGGATACAGCTTAGTCACTATACCCGTTGGAATTCCGCTGCCCTGATTACAACCCTGAATCTGAATTTCGTACTGGTTGGATATGACGCCCGCGTTTTCTACCCAATAACCAAAATCATCCTTACAGCGATGACTGGAGGTGTATAGGGTATCCCCTATAGTGCCAGCACCATAGGAGATGAGACTATACTCTGTGGGCCCTTCAATGCCGCCACCTCCCCCAGTAGGTGGCGTAGCGCCACTGGCAATACCGTTAAAACGGACATTATCAATTTGATAAACCAGACTAGGCCCGTTGGCAGCCGCAGGGAAAAATACCATTGGCGCAGTGACAGCTGAGAGATTCAATGCACCGCTAGCAGTCAGTGACGAAACTGGAAAATCAATTGTCTGCCAATCGCTACTGGCCACTATGCCTGGAACCTGTAACTCACCAGAATTAGCGCCACCACTTTCAACTTTGAGGAAAAATCCACCAGCCAAAGCATTGGCGGCATTGACCAACTTAATATCGAAGGAGAGACTTCCTGCGGCATAGTCACTGAGGTCAACAGCGGCAGTGGGTCCCACTACCAGGCCGGCATGACCAGCATTGTCTGTGTAACTGACCTGCAACACATCGCCGCGATCGGGGTCTGTCACCACGGCCCAATCGACGCTGTCACAATTTGTGCCCGTGCAGTTGGCGTCGGCATCGCTATAACCCAGATTGCCATCAAAAAATGACAGCTGCGCATCGCCACCCCAGATTGCATCGACCACACCATCGTTGAGGATAAAGGTGTCGTCAGTGGTGGGCTCTGGCTCGACCTCAACTGCCGTTACTGTAACTGTTCGGGTTGTGCTCTCAGTGTTGCCCGCTGCATCCACTGCGGTATAAGTGAGGGTATAAACACCTGCATCTGCTCCAACAGTGCCGCTGATCACTACATCTACTGGGCCATCTACCGCATCCATGGCCGTGGCATTAGCTTCAGTGTATACCGCGCCCTGCTCAATACTCAGGCTAGCGTCACCATTTAAGGTGATTACTGGCTTGGTGGTATCGGGCTCCGAAGTTCCAGAATCAGGAGTGGCAGGAGGTGTAACTGGGGCGCTGGAACCTGAACCACCACCGCAAGCCTGCAGGGTCAGGGAAGTTAATAAAATCGCCAGCGATACAAATTTTGTTGAATAGAGCACGTAAAACCCTCTTAATTATTAAGTTACTTTTTCAGTAATCTTTTAGGAAAGTACGTAGTCTGACAGAGTAGAACTACTTAGCGGTTCATCTTGCGATAACGAAGACGTTTTTTGCGACGATAAGGGCTGAACGACTTGCAGAAAGAGAGAGAGAGAGTGAAGGCGAAGCGGTAAGAAAAATAATAGGCTGAATAAGCCACTAATAAATCACAAGCGGAAGCCGAAAGCTCCACTCCAAAACCAGTTAAAAGCTAGTTGAAGAACCAATTAAAGAGCAGTAAAAAGGCCCCGATTAAGGGACCTTTTTTTAGGTTGATAGTTTTTATTGATTAGACGGGCGTTTTAAAAGCTCCACTTCACATCAAGTGCCACCATCGTGCCCGGCTGCTCTTCATGAGTGACCACCGCATTTTGGGTAATCTCAATTTTTTCATCGAGCAGGTTTTTAAGCTTAAACTTCACCGTAAACTGTTCTGTAGGATAGAAAAAATAGGTCGCATCCAAAGAGTTAAACGGCTGTTCATAGGCATCCGGTGAGCCGTTACGTCCGGCAAAATACAGTCGCTCACCAAAGACGTTATAGATCAACATGGCACTGTGCTTGCCATCTTCTGAGTCATAACCCAATTGCATGTTAACCGCATAATCAGACGCTCCAGCCATGGGTCGAGTCGCATTAGTCGGCGCATCGGCGAATTCCCCAGCGGTGAGCTCGGAGTCGAGCAGGGTCATATTGCCGGCGACAAAGAAGGATTCAAAACGACTACCGACAAAGCCCAAACCTTTCAAGCCCTCAAGTTCTAGACCATAGACAGTAGAACTTTCAGCATTGACAATTTCTGTGGCTAACGCCTCTTCAAAGGCTGCTGCCTCAAAGAATTCAATCGGATCTTGAATATCTTTATAGAACAGCGACGCGGTAAAGTTGTCCCCATTGGAGAAGAACCATTCAGCGCGCAGATCATAGTTGGTGACTGTGGCTGGAGTCACATTGGCATTACCACTGACGCGCGCGCCGGTGATCGGGTCGAGATAACTTGAGGGGGTAATCTCACGCAGATCTGGACGCACCAGAGTTTCACTATAGCCAAAGCGCAACTGGAAATCTTCAGCCCAGAAATCGGGTTTGATGTAAGTTACAGAGACAGAGGGATAAAAATCATCTTCTTTAAACACGGAATTCAATAGCGAGGTTTCGCTACAGCTTATCTGACAACCTTCAAATTTCAGAGGATTCCAGGGAATACCCACTTGATTGTAGTCTTCCCAACGGGCTCCAAGTATCAATCTCCAGGTCTCATCGTAGAGCAGGTCAATGGTGCCGTAGGCAGAGGTATTAGTCAGGGCTGCCAGGTAGCTTTCACCATTGCTGCCGATCACTGCAACATTAAAACCGTTGCCTGCATCAATAATATTGGCATCACTGAAAATCTCCGAGACGGTACCGATTGCGCTCTGGGCAACAGCGGTGTCATCTGTGCCCAAGCCAAACTGTAACTGCTCGTAGCTGCGGGTTTTCTGTGAATAGCGATAGCCGCCAGTTAAAGTTACATCGCCAAATGACATCATCAGTGGCAACTTGACGTCATAGCCATAGCTCTCGACATCATCATTGAGATCGGTAAAACGAAAGTCAGCTGCCGAGGCTGAGGCCTGGAGGTTCTGTGCACTCACCTCTGCACTAGTTGAATCAACGGCGGTTTTGAACAAAATATTGGTTTGATTTGGAATATCTGTGCGCGATGTTGCGTCAGAATAGAACCAATCGAAGGTCAATTCATCCAGCCACTCAAAATTATCGAAGCCGATCAGATCTCGAGTAATACCGCCAAAGCGATGAAAACCGCGGATTTGATTAACGCTCAGATTGCGCTCTTCAAAGCGCGTTTTGTACTGACGAAAACCCTGGCCATCGCTGAGAGGAAAGCTGGAAGTGTGGCTGTCGGTAATCGAGGCTTTATCATCGGTATTACGCAAAAAGATACTGGTGGTCTCGATGCGGTGGTCGTCATACCAGCGCCAGCCGAAGTTTGCATTACCTGTCATATTAACGCTGTAAGTCGACTCTTTTTTGGCGGCAAAAATATCTTCTGGATCACCAAATGAGCGATCGATTGAATCTTTATTGGCCCACTCACTGCCGTAGACTCCACCGAGCATAAAGCCCAGCTCCATACCGTTATCTAAATAAAAATTATTACCAATGTTGCTTTCGATGCTGCCATTTATGTCGTCAGCCTGCTCGCTGATATCGACATTGCGATTTAGGTGCAGTGCTAGGTTTCGATTGATCGCTTCAGCATCGGCTAGGGTTTTGGTGCCGTCACCGAGATTGATACGGTTGAGTATATTAATCGCGCCCAGTGAGCCGCCATACATATTGACCGCGGACATAAGCTCGCTCGAGAGACTGCGCGTGCCATCGTCTGTTCCCAAGCTGTCATCGCTACCGCCACTGTAAGAGAGCACATCGCCCTGGGTATCGATATTTTGTTTGGAGCCCACTTCTACGGTGAACATAAACTGGTCTGGGATACTGCGTGTACGTATATCAATTAGGCCGCCGCTAAAAGCTGCTGGCATTTCTGCGGAGTAACTTTTTTTCACGGCGATGGATTTCAAAATTGATGTTGGAAAAATATCCAGAGGAATCACATTTCGAGTCAAGTCCGGTGATGGAATCACCGCGCCATTTAACAATGAGTTGGAGTAGCGTTCACCCAGCCCACGAATAAACACGAACTTGTCGTCCACCAGGGTGACACCAGGTACTCGTCGCAGGGCCGATGCCACAGTGGAGTCACCAATACGGCCAATGGTTTCGGCATCAATAATGTCGGCGACCACAGCACTTTCCAGACGTTCGACGATAACATCATCGGCGGCGCTTTTTAGTTTTGCAAAGACGACTACTTCTTCGAGCACTGGTTCATCGGCAATACTTTTCATTTGTGCGAATACAGATCCGCTCATGCCCAATAGGCTGAGGGTGATGATCTGTGCGCTGAGTAATTTAATTTTATATATCATATCTGGACCTATAGCATGTGCCATTGAGGGCATTGGGATTGAACGCTTTTGGTATTAAAAGCATCTGAACTTGAAGCTAGCTAAAGTTGAAAAGGGCACCGCATCGCGGCACCCTTTGTCATACAACTCGATCATTCTTCAGGTCTTACTCGAACCATAATGGTTGAGCGCGGCTGCCTTCATGCAAGCCATAAGTCCAGCCAACAGTCCAGTCGTTGTCAGCTGAAACTGCGCCGATAATGGATGAATCAACAGGTGTCGGAATGGTCTCTGTACCCACAACCATGTCGGCTACAGGAACTGAGTAGAAGCCATTGAGAATAACCAGATCAGCATTGCTAGTGGCAGTTGGATCGTCGCCAGATTCAGCTGTTTGGTAGAGCAGGTTGCCAGAGGCGGTTAACCATTCAGCCGTCGAAGTGCCATTAGGCAGACTATTGCCTTTGGTCAGATCCTGACAGGCAAGAATTGAAGAGGCGACGACTAGATCTCCATCCTGTGCTGCTTGCTGGCCTTCATTGTCGAGGCGGAAGCACCAGTTGTGGTCTGTATCGCCGAGCAATTCGTCAGCGCCGTAGGAGGCAGTCACAATCGCGTTTTGAATGGTTGGGAAATGGGCTTCACGAATACGCAGACCCTGGCCTTCTTCGTGGGTACCTGTTTGGTTAGCAGAGATAATGCAGGTGAGATTTTTGATGGTTGCCTGAGAGTTCAAACCACGAGCGATAAAGTCATCGATAGTTGCTTGATCTTTGCTTGAGTAGCTACCGATGCCATCAGATTCAACACAGCGGTTGCCATCGGTCGCCGACTGAATAACCAAGGCATTGGTGATGGTTCCACGATAGCCTTCGTCTATGTCTATTGCATCATCGCGCACATACATAGCAACGTAGTTAGTGATATCAACCGCACCACCAAAGAACTCAATGCCGTCATCGTAGACACTGTAGACCTCAAGGTTTTCAATCAGCGTGCCGTTGCCGACCGCATTAAACGCAATGCCGTTGAGCTCGTTGCCTGGCGCCACTTCCGCACCGGTGTGCTTGACGATCAGATACTTTAAGACACCAGAGTTATCGGCATTGTTGTCGCCGCCATAGTGGCTCTCGCCGACGTCTGCTTTACCTTCAGATGCAACATGACAGTCGCTTGTGGCAACAGCTGGATAAGTACCAGTGTAAGCACATTTATTGGTCACACCGAAGCCGTTGATGACCAGACCGCCCCACTCGCCAACATCTTCCGCGCCTACAGTACCGAACACTGCATCAGTCTGCGAGGTAAGGGTAATTGGGGCTGTGGCAGTTCCGTTAGCGCGCATCTGTGAGCCGCGATTGACCACCATAAAGTCGTCAGCACTGCGGAAGGCTAAGGTTGTGCCAGCGGCAATAGTTAAGACTGGGCCATCGCCACCTTCAGACAGTCCAGCAGTTGCAAGATCAGTATCTGATGAGTAGTTTTGCCCTACAACCAGACTACCTTCAAATACGTGTACGCCTGTGCCAATGTTAGGTACGGCTAAGTCAAAAGTCAGTGGATTATCAATATCCACAAAACCCTTTGAGTAGATGCAGTTGGTGCCGTCGAATGATCCCTGAGAGACGGTGCCAGCCAGAGTGTATGACGCACAGCTAACATCTGTGTTGGTGTTGCCTTCGTTGGTAACATTGGTGACTGTGTCGCCAATGGATGTAGAGTTAGCTGGGGCGATATTGATATCACCACCGCCACAACCAGTGAGAGCGAATGCAACCGCACTGGAAAGAATTAGTTTGTTTATAGACATTGGAAACTCCCGATAAATTTTGTATTAAGATTTAGATCGGGAGAGAATTTAACAGCGCTTGATGACGGTTAAATGAAAATTAAATGACACTTCAATGACAATGGATTATTTTCCTAGATCAAGAACCTGGATGAAGAATCTGGATGAAGAATCTGGATGAAGAGCCTAAAAATCTTAGAAAAGTGATTAAAAAATTAGTAAAAAAACAATCAAGCGGAAGTGGATACTTCCGCTATATGATTATTTAAAAAGAGATGTAGAGCGCCCTACTTCTGGTGACGGATATCTTTGCCTTTTACAACAAAGACAATTTGCTCGCAGAGGTTTTTAGCGTGATCGCCAATCCGCTCGAGAGAGCGAACCACCCAGAGAATATTAATCACTCGACTAATACTGCGTGGATCTTCCATCATATAAGTCGCCAGTTCACGCAGAGCAGTCTTATACTCTTGATCGATCTGTTTATCTTCTTCAATGGTGAGCATGGCCGCATCCACATCAAAGCGAGCGAAGGCGTCGAGAGCGTTGCTAAGCATGCTCATAACCGATTGGCCCAGGTGACGGACTTCGGTGTAACCCGTTGATGAACCATTCTCATCCGCAAGAATAAGCGCGTGGTTGGCAATCTTTTTTGCTTCGTCACCGATACGTTCGAGATCATTGACCGCTTTGGTCACCATCATCACTAGACGCAAGTCACTGGCCGCGGGCTGACGACGGGCGATAATTAAAATGCAGGCTTCGTCTATATCGACTTCCATATTATCCACTAGCTGCTCTTCTTTGATCACCTCTTCGGCGAGCTGGCTGTCGGCTTCGCCAATGGCGCGAATCGCATTTTGCAGCTGCTGCTCAACCTTGCCGCCCATTTCCATCAGGCGTGTACGAATTTCTTCAAGTTCTTCATCGAACTGCTTCATGTAATGATTTTCGAACGTCATCTTGTCCATAGTACTCTCCGCTTAGCTCCTTTGACTGCTCAGCTATTTGATCTAACTAAAGGGCCGATCGTGTAGATCTAGGCCAGTTAACATGTTTACGCCTTTAACTCAGCCAAAGCGACCGGTGATATAGGCTTCGGTGAGCTCGTGCTCGGGCATGGTAAATACCTGCTCAGTGGGATTCACTTCGATCAGCCGGCCAAGGTGAAAATAGGCGGTGCGATGGGAGACACGAGCGGCCTGCTGCATCGAGTGAGTCACTATAGCAATGGTAAAGTTCTGGCTCAGCTCTTCGATCAGCTCTTCAATTTTTGCCGTGGCAATGGGATCCAATGCTGAGCAGGGCTCATCCATCAGAATTACTTCGGGGCTCACGGCAATGGCTCTAGCAATACAGAGTCGCTGCTGCTGACCGCCGGATAAACCGGTGCCCGACTGATGTAGACGCTCTTTCACTTCTTCCCAGAGGCTTGCCTTGCGCAGACTGTTTTCCACGATCTCGTCGAGGTCCACTCTAGTATCGGCCAAGCCGTGAATCTTTGGGCCGTAGGCGACATTGTCATAGATCGACTTGGGGAAGGGATTGGGCTTTTGGAAAACCATTCCAACTCGGGCGCGCAACTCAACCACATCCAGCTTAGGGGCATAGAGGTTTTCACCGTCCATGCAAATCTCTCCTTCGACGCGGCAGCTTTCAACCGTGTCGTTCATACGATTTAGCGAGCGCAGGAAGGTCGACTTGCCGCAGCCCGATGGGCCGATCATAGCAATCACTTCGTTCTTGGCTATATCCACACTAACGTTGTGAATCGCCTGTTTGTCATCGTAGAAAACGTTAACATTGCGCATGGTCATCTTCGGTGCTTCAGTAAAACAGCTGCCCACAGTGACCTGATTATCGGCCACTTCGAGATTTTGTTTTACTTCAGCCTTGGCGCCCATTACAGGGTTAATTGCATTCATAGCTTTTCCTTTCTACCAGCGACGTTCGAGGCGCTTGCGCAACCACACGGCGGATGTATTCATAACAATTAAAAAGCTCAGCAGCACCATAATGGCGGCGGAGGTTTTTTCGATAAAGGCGCGCTCTGGACTGTCGGCCCAGAGAAAAATCTGCACTGGCAGAACGGTTGCTGGATCACTGAAGCCACCGGGGATATCAACAATAAAGGCGACCATACCAATCATCAGCAACGGCGCCGACTCACCTAGGGCCTGAGCCATACCGATAATCGCACCGGTAAGCATGCCAGGTAAGGCCAGCGGCAGTACATGGTGCAGGACCATCTGATATTTCGAGGCACCCATGCCTAGCGCCGCTTCCCGAATCGACGGCGGCACTGACTTAATTGCCGCACGACTGGTGATAATAATGGTCGGCAGTGTCATCAATGTCAGTACCAGGCCACCCACTATAGGTACAGATCGCGGGACATGAAAAAAGTTAATAAAGATCGCCAGACCCAGCAGACCAAAAATAATCGATGGCACCGCGGCTAGGTTGTTGATATTGACTTCGATGAAATCCGTCCAACCATTTTTCGGCGCAAACTCTTCAAGATAGATTGCCGCAGCTACGCCAATCGGGAAAGACAACATCAGAGTCAACAGCAAAGTGAACAGAGAACCCATTACAGCACCGCGAATACCTGCCTGTTCGGGCTCTCGCGAATCACCGCGAGTAAATAGGTTGCTGTTAAATTGCAGTCGAATCTTACCCTGATCATGGAGCTCGCCGATCCACTTCACCTGTTTGTCAGAGAGCCGTGCGGCGTAAGATTCGCCATCGAGCCAAGACTTGTAATAAGTGTCTATGTCGTCGTCGGCCAGCACCCAGACTGTTTCACGAGTACCCAGCAACATGGGGTTAGCCAACAGTCGGTCCTTGAGATCAAAGCCGGAACCGTTACTCACTAGGCCATAGAGTTTGCGTTTATCACTGCGTCCAGACACATCGGGAAACTGCTGGCGCAACGCCTGTTTGGGAACAGCCTGCCAGTTACCCAAAATAAGCTGCTCTGGGTCAGTAAGGTTATCCACACCAATCAGGTCCCGATTGTATTCAACTTCCAGTTGCAGATAAGCAATGCGGAAGGCGCCGTGACCTTTGCTGACAATGTCGGTAAATAATACGGTGACCGCGACCAGACCAATAAAGATGGCGAGACGGCCATACCAACGGAAAAGCCATTCCGAGCGATTGCGCCGGCTAAGGGACTTTCTGATTTTTTGCAAATTATTTACTGGCGTATTTACTGGCTTAGTCATATTGCTCTCGATATTTCTTAACAATCTGTAGGGCAAAAATATTTAGCATCAAGGTGACCACAAACAGCATCAAGCCCAGGGCAAAAGCGGCCAATGTTTTCGGACTATCAAATTCCTGATCGCCGGTTAGCAACGTCACGATCTGTACCGTAACCGTGGTCACTGATTCAAGCGGGTTAGCGGTCAGCTTGGCAGCCATACCGGCGGCCATGACCACAATCATGGTTTCACCGATGGCGCGGGATACGGCGAGCATAATACCGCCGACAATACCTGGCAGTGCAGCGGGAATAATCACGTTGCGCACGGTTTCAGATTTGGTTGCGCCCATGGCCAGTGAACCGTCGCGCATGGACTGAGGCACGGCGGTGATCACATCGTCAGCCAAGGAAGAGATAAAGGGAATAATCATCACCCCCATCACACCACCTGCGGCCAATGCACTTTCAGAGGAGACGGTAAGGCCGAAGCTAGCGCCGAGATCACGGAGAAATGGCGCCACGGTTAAAGCGGCAAAGAAGCCGTAAACCACGGTCGGGATACCGGCCAATACTTCCAGTGCTGGCTTGGCAACACTACGCACCGATTTGCTCGCGTACTCGGCAAGATAAATTGCCGACATCAGGCCCACTGGCACGGCGATACACATGGCGACAGCTGAGATCAATAAGGTACCAACAAATAATGGCACCGCACCAAAGCTACCTGAGGAACCCACCTGATCTTCGCGGATCGCGGTTTGCGGGCTCCAATCAAGGCCGAAGACAAAGTCATCTATGGGCACTGATCTAAAAAATTGTATGGACTCGAAAAGTACTGAAAGAACAATGCCCAAGGTAGTGAAAATCGCTACGCAGGCACAGCTGAGAAGCAGCTTCTCCATCACCTTTTCAACCTGGGGACGGGCGCGAAATGTGGAGGAGATACGCGACCAGCTCCAACCAAAACCCATCAGTGTCAGGGTCATCATCAGTGCGGTCAGGGACCAGCGCGAAATCTCCTGCAATTTCAGCATAAGATCCGCAGCCACAACCAGTGCCGGCTCTTCACCTTTGCGCGGCAATACGCCGTCAGCAAGATTAGTAATTTTATTTAACAGTAAACTTTCGCTGGAGGCATCTATTACCATGCCACCGGTCGCTAGGGACTTGAGCACAATACTGTTAATCAGCGGATCATCAAAGATCATCCACAGGCCTAACAACAGCAGCGACGGCAGTGCACACCAGAGGGCGACATGAGCACCATAGTAAGACGGCAAGGAGTGAATATGGCGGATTCCGCCCAGAGGTTTGGCTAGGGCCAGTGAACGGCCGCGACCCAGGTAAAAGGCGAAACAGCCCAATCCGAGTATCAGTATAAGAATATTTGTCGCTTGCATATTACTGGCACAATCTCGTCAGATAAAAAAACAGCCCGGTCAAATCGACCGGGCTGTACTGTGACAACTTATGGGGCTTATTTCAATCCTTCTTTGCCTGTCATAGGCACCAAACTGCGAGTATTTTCAGCCATGGCTCTACGCTCTTTGATAGGCAGTGGAATCATGCCTTTCTCCGCAAGATACCCTTCTTCACCCCACGCTTTTTCGCTGGTGAACTCATTCAGATAACCTTGTATACCAGGCACAACACCGACGTGGGCCTTCTTAACGTAGAAGTACAGTGGACGGGAAATCGGATAAGACTTATCGGCTATAGACTCAAAGGTTGGCTCTACAGACTCGATCGAGGATCCCTGCACCTTGTCAGCGTTTTGGTCGAGGAAGCTAAATCCGAACACACCTAATGCAGCTGGGTTAGCTTCAAGCTTCTGTACGATCAGGTTGTCATTTTCGCCGGCTTCAATATAGGCACCGTCTTCGCGAATCGTATGACAAATTTCTTTATAGGCGCGTTTATCCGTTTTCTTCAGCGCTGCAATCCAATCGATTTTCTTACAGCCGCCTTCCAGACCCAGCTCGGCAAAGGCATCGCGAGTACCAGAAGTTGGCGGTGGGCCCATTACTTCGATAGCGGTGTTCGGCAGTGCCGGATTAACATCGCTCCAGGTTTTGTAGGGGTTCTCGATCAACTCGCCAACAACAGCGCCCGGCACTTTGGCCGCCAGCGCTAAGAAGATATCCTTGCGGGTCAGCTCCATAGGCGCAACTTTTACTGAGTTGGCAATAACAATGCCGTCATAGCCTATGTGAACTTCGATCACGTCATTTACGCCATTGGCCTGACATTTTTTAAACTCAGAAGCTTTTATACGGCGCGAAGAGTTTGTGATATCAGGGTAGTTGGTACCAACACCGGAACAAAACAATTTCATACCACCGCCAGAACCGGTGGATTCAATCTTGGGTGTCGGCTTGCCGCTGGCTCGGCCGTAGCGCTCAGCGACCACGGTAGAAAAAGGATAAACAGTTGAAGAACCCACCACTTCAATGCTGTCGCGGGCTATAGCAGAGGATGCTGCCGTCACTGATGCTGCTGCCAATAATAGGGCTAAAAGATTGCTACGCTGGTTCATGTTTCTCTCCACAATAGGGCACGGGCTGTGCGACTAATTAACGAATTTTTGCTTGCCTGGCTAGACTATGGAATTTATGTGACAGAAATATGACAAAATCCCCCGAAAAGGGAATCAAGCTCGAATTATGTAATTTTTATGGCGTTTTTATGGCTGTCACAATAATGTCATATTTTGGACATAGAGTTGTCACCCTGCTGTCATAAAGCAGCTGACTATGTAACCGGCTATTTAGCTTATTAACCTTGTAGTAATTTAATTTTTGGGGATTTTGTATGAAAAAGGTACTTCTTTCTGCCGCAGTGGCCTCCACCTTAAGCATGGCCTCCTATGGCTTCGCGGACGGCCCGATCGACAGCACTATTTACGGTAAAGTTAATGTCTCGGTAGTCAATGCCGACAATGGCTCGGCTGACCAATGGAAACTCAACAGCAATGCATCGCGTCTTGGTGTTAAAGGTAAGACTGAAATCGCTGACGGACTTTACGCTGTCTATAAAGCAGAATTCGAGATTGCGGTTGATGACGGCGATACAAAAGGCCAGACCTTCAACCAGCGCAATATTATGGCTGGTATTAGAGGCGGCTTTGGTACTGTATGGGCCGGCAAGCACGACTCGCCGACCAAGCTGGCACAGAATAAAATTGATCTGTTTAATGACCTTGAAGGTGATATTAAAAATACCTTTGATGGCGAAAACCGCGTTTCCAATATAGTTGCCTACACCTCTCCAACTATTAATGGCTTCGCCACTACTATTGCCATGATGCCTGGCGAAGGCGAGGATGTTGACGGCGATGGCAACGACGACACAGGTCTTACTGACGGTATCTCTTACTCAGTTAGTTACACCAAAGACAATATATATGTAGCGGTTGCCGGCGACCAAGACGTTAAAGGCCAAGACCTAATGCGCATTGTAGCTCAGTACAAAATCGACGCACTGAAGCTTGGCGTTATGTACCAGCAGAACGAAGATAACCTGGGCACCAAGGACGAGTCTGGATTCTTTGTCAGCGCCGCCTATAAGCTCGACAGCAAAACCACGCTTAAGGCTCAGTATGGCTCAATCGAAGATGATGCCGATGGCGATAAAGAAGACTCACTGTCGCTGGGTGCTGATTACAAGTTAGCCAAAGGCACTAAGCTCTATGTGTTTTACACAGACAACACAGACTCTTCCGTTGGGGAAGCTGATACAGACGCCACTGCCTATGGCCTAGGTATGGAACATAAGTTCTAAGTAGCGCTATTAACGCTAAATGCTAGATAAAAAGGTGGATCTCTTCGGGGCTCCACCTTTTTTATATTTAACTAAAGCTAACCAAAGCAATCAGGCTAAAATGCCCTTTTTAAATACATCATTGAGACTATCGAAATGAGCATCGCCATGAACACCGCCAAACTTCTCTGTATCACCGGCCTACTGCTGTGCGCCAATGCATTCGGCGCCTGTGACTTTGATACAGATGACGCCGATTCGCCGGATTTCATGAACCGAATTATTGACTGCGAACAGCAATCAAAAGCCAAACCCCGGGCGAAAAAACCGATTAGCACTGCAACCACAGAGCTCTATGGTGACGGCACGGTTGATCCACTCTCTGGTATGGCTGAGCGACCGGTCGCCGCGCCAGGTTCAATGAATCACAGCCCAGGAAAATCCTTTGCCGCTCGGCAGAGCTACTCTCTGCGACCCAACGCAAAGTTCGAGGAATCGGTAACTATCGCCATTCAGCGCCTGCATATTGAAATGGCTCATTACTGTGCCCAGGGTTGGGCGGTCGAAAAACAGTGGACTGAAGCTAGTCGGCAGCGGGAAGGGGATTTTTATCTGCACTATAGTTTCCGCTGTGCGGACTAAAGGCTTGTAATAAAAGGCTGCGCTGCGCGGACTAAACTGGTTGTAATAAATAGCCTTTAAAATAGAGCCCCACCGCGCCCTTGACCCTCCACCCGCTGGAAGGTCTATAGGTCTCTACACTTGCTATCAGTGTGGAGCAGCATATGAAAATTGGAGAGCTTGCCAACCTTAGCGGCGTCCCGGTCAAATCGGTTCGCTACTACGAAGAGGAGGGGATTCTGCCAGCGCCAAGGCGATTGGAAAATGGTTATCGCGACTACTCAAAGACCGCAGTAGCCGAACTTATATTTCTCCGTCAGTCCCGCCAGTTTGGCTTTACCCTCAAGGAATGCCGCCAACTACTGCAGCTCTGGCGCGACCCCAACCGCCGCAGCGCCGAAGTCCATCAACTGGTTATCCAGCGCCAGCAACAGGTAGAGCGGCAAATCACAGACCTCACCTCTATGCATGAACTACTGAGTAATCTACTCGGTCATTGCGCCGCTGATGACTCACCTGAATGCGCCATTATTGATTCCCTGTCGGAGAGAAATTATGAGTGATTGCTGCCCATCAGATAAGCCTGCGGCCAAGCCTCGCCCGGATTACCTTTTCTGGTGCTCGGGTATAACAGTAGTGATCGGTTACTTACTTTTTTGGTTGATGGCGGACAGAGTAGATATGCCTGAGTGGCTTAGCATTATGAGCGAGGGGATTTTCGAGCTGGTGAATAAAATGTGGTTGGGTCTGGTGGCCGCTGTTGTATTTGTCGGCCTGCTCGAACGTATCCCAAGAGAACTTGTGATGTCAGCTCTAGGTGAGGGTGGCAGCACCAAAGGCATTTTCCGCGCCACCTTAGCTGGCGTTGTTCTTGATCTGTGTAGCCACGGCATACTGATGGTCGGTGCCAAGCTCTACGAGCGCGGCGCCAGTATCGGCCAGCAGATGGCCTTCCTCATCGCCAGCCCTTGGAACTCTCTGTCCCTCACAATCATTATGGTCAGCTTGATCGGCTGGCAGTGGACGCTGTTGTTTATTGCCCTATCGATGTTGATCGGCATGACAACGGGAATCCTCTTTGATGGGTTGGTCGCCGGAGGGAAACTGCCGCCAAACCCCTATAAGCTTGAAACCTGCGCCTCAGACCAGCAGTCACTCTGCTCCGGCATTATTGGATTAATAAAAACTGCAGAATACACACCCCGCGCATTAGGCAGTCTGCTAATAGACGGTATCCGCGACTCGCGCATGGTGTTCCGCTGGTTGCTGTTCGGCATTGTTCTCGCGGTACTGATCCGTGCCGCTGTACCTTTGGACCTATACCAGAATTATTTTGGCCCAACAGTGGCTGGCCTGATACTCACATTGCTTGCGGCCACCATTATCGAAGTCTGCTCTGAAGGCTCAACGCCGATCGCCGCTGATCTACTGACCCGGGCCGCTGCGCCTGGCAATGGCTTTACCTTTTTAATGGCCGGAGTGGCCACGGATTACACTGAAATCATGGTGCTGAAAGATGTCACCAAATCTTGGAAAATCGCCCTTTTCCTGCCACTGATTACTCTGCCTCAAGTACTTTTAATTGGCTGGATTTTAAATGTGGCGAGTAGCGGATAACCTCAGGGGCAACTTGGCGCTGGGGACTTCCTCGCCTTGAAGACTACCTTAGGAACTAGCTTCGTGGAACAAGAGGAAAGCGACAGACAAATTCTGCGCCCTGCCCCAGGCGGCTGTTAATGGTCAGCCTGCCATCACAGCGCGTCAGGGCGTGCTTGACGATAGCCAGGCCTAAACCGGTGCCGCCAGTATCTGAGTTGCGGCTACTGTCGCCACGGTAAAAACGCTCAGTAAGGCGTGGGATTTCCATCGGGTCTATACCTTTACCACTGTCTTTGACCGAGACATTAATATAGCTCTTATAGCGAGTGACTTTTATTGCTATATCAGCGCCCTGTGGATTGTGGCGCACAGCATTAAAAACAATATTACCCAGCACACTGCGAAGATCAGCGGCATCCGCGTCAATAATGCAGTTGTCCTCGCAATCTAACGAGAGCGAGTGCTGACTCTCACTGAGCAGTTCCGCCTCGGCAACAATACTTTCCAGCAGCTGATAGAGATTAACTGCCTCAACCTTTGGTGGATGGTCGTCAGACTCTAAGCGGGAAATAAGAATCAAGTCGTTAGCCAAGGCTTCCATTCTCACCACTTGATCAGACATCTGGCTGAAGGCTTTGGCCACCATCTGACTATTGCCGGGTATATCCTGCAGGGTTTCCAGATAGCCACGCATGACAGTCAGCGGCGTGCGCAATTCGTGAGAGACATTGCCAACAAATTCTTTGCGCAGCTGCTCTAAGTTGGTCACGCGGGTTATGTCGGTGATCACCAAGACAATTTCGTCGGCGCCAAAGAACGAGGCGGATACCTGCAGCACTGGATCTGAGGGGTTAATTGAAGAGAGCTTGAGAGAGCCGTCGAATTCTTTCTGGCTGATATAGCTGACGAATTCAGGGCCGCGAATCAGGTTGGTGACGGCGGTGCCGCGATCATTGGAACGCAGAGCCAGCAAGCCTGCCGCTGAGCTGTTCCACCAGTCGATTGTGAGGTCACTGCGCAGTACCACAATGCCCTCCTCTAGGGCCCCGGTTAAACGGGTAATGCGATTGATCGTGCGACGCATTCGCTCTTGGGTGCGGCGATGACGGCGGCGCTGACGATTAAGGGTGTTACTGATTTCGCCCCAAACACCATCTGTGTCCGGTGGAAAGCCGCGCATACCTTTGTCGATCCAGCTAAACAGCTGAGAGATAACCCGAAAGGTCCAAAGACTGTATGCGACTAAACCGGCAACAAGAGTTTCAAAGGGAGCACCGAGACCAAATCCGAAGATCACCGAAAACAGGCTGATAAGCACTACCCGCCATATCTCTCTGTTCATTCCCGGTCGCAACGAATCGGCACCCTATGTTGATCGTTTGTTTGAATAATGCTGTATTACGCATTACTCAGTTGGGCTGAGAATCGATAGCCAGCGCCGCGCACAGTCTGCACGTAGTTTTCATGGCCTGCAACTGAAATCGCCTTGCGTAAACGGCGAATATGCACGTCTACGGTGCGCTCATCGAGATAGACATTGCCACCCCAGACATAGTCGAGAATCTGTCCGCGAGAATAGACACGCTCTTGGTGAGTGAGGAAGAATTGCAGTAGCCGATACTCGGTGGGGCCCAGATTAATCGACTCTCCGGCGATGCTGACGCGGTGGCCTAAGGGGTCAAATATCAGCTCGCCAATAACAATCGGCTCCTGCAGCGCCTCGCGACCAATGCGTCTCAAGACAGCGTTAACGCGGGAAATTAACTCTCGAGGTGAAAATGGCTTGGGGATATAGTCATCGGCGCCGGCATCCAGACCGGCAATTTTGCTATTTTCCTCGGCCTTGGCGGTGAGCATAATAATGGGTATTTTTGCCGTCAGTTCATCGCGCTTTAAGCGGCGCAATAGCTCTAAACCTGTGGTGCCCGGCATCATCCAGTCGAGCAGTACCAAGTCCGGCTGGTTGTCGATTATGCTCGCGTGAGCCAGCTGTGCGTCCTTAGCTTCCAAAACATTGAAGCCAGCAGCATCCAATGCGATGGACAGCATATCTCGAATGGCCGCCTCATCATCGACGATGAGAATTCTATGCTTGGGCATTATTTCAACCTTATCATTCATTTTAAAAGTCTCATTTAATGGGCCCAACATGACATAAATATGACAGCTTCAAAGTGTATTCCGATCTTTCGGATTTACAACCTAGATTTACCGAGCATTTCGAGAGTCGATATTTAACATTCGTTCGCGCATAATGTCGGCTTTTTACGCTACTAGGATTCGATAATGACCATTACAGAAAACAGCGCAGTAAGCTTTCACTACCGACTAACTGATGACCAGGGCCAGGAAATTGACAGCTCTGCAGGGCAGGATCCGTTGGCCTATCTGCACGGCGCTGGCAATATTATTCCAGGTTTAGAAAAAGCCCTGGAAGGTAAATCAGTGGGCGATCAGATGGTTGTCGAAGTGTCAGCTGAAGAGGGTTATGGGCCAGTTCAAGAAGAACTTATTCAAGAAGTTCCACGCAGCTCTTTTCAAGGCGTAGAGAGCATTGAAGTGGGTATGCAGTTTGAAGCTCAGACCGGTCAGGGTGGAGCTGTTCCAGTAACCGTTACTCTGGTTACTGACGAGACTGTTACTGTCGACGGCAATCACCCGCTCGCGGGCAAAGACCTCAACTTTGATGTGACTATTGCCGATGTTCGCGAAGCCACAGCCGAAGAGCTTGAGCACGGCCATATTCACGGCCCCGGTGGACATAACCACTAAAAACTCTGACACAAGAGTCAGTGAAGAAAATCCTCGCAAAAAAAAGGCCATCTAACGATGGCCTAAATGGGAGGAGATGATAAAACTATCGCCGTGAATATCAGCTTGCTGATATTCACGGATGGGTAGAATTCTGTTAATCAAACATTGGGGAGATTTCGCTGACCGCAACACAGGCGGCGAGCGCACAGCCTATTCCAGTGCTGGTCCAAAAATCTGAGCCGTAGGCAAATATGCCAATCGAGACACCCAGAAGGGCGCCGCAGGCAATCATCATTAAGCTAATAAAACTGTAACCGTTCATTCATAAATCCTCTTTACAATCCAATAGGTTCCTTCCAAGTCAGACAGAGAGCGTTAACGGCTTAGGCTACTAACTTCGTTGTCTGCTTTAATAAACGAAGGTGCATTTGAAACCCATTTGCGGTTGATTACTCACGAGCGGTTGGCAGATTCGATGTTGCCCTGTTCACAATTGACCAGCTGATGCAAAATACTGTGGGCTATGCCAACAAAATCCAGGCGGTGCAGAGCTCGGCTGACGTTTGCGCACACAATTTAAGAAGAGGGATATTAAGTTTCATGACCGTAAAAATAGGCATCAATGGTTTTGGCCGTATTGGCCGTTTGGCACTTCGCGCGGCATGGCACCGCGATGATTATAAGATCGTACAGATCAATGAAATTGCTGGCGATGTGCATGCAGCGGCCCATCTGCTGAAATACGATTCGGTCCATGGCACTTGGGATAAAGCAATCTCTGCTGAAAAGTCTGGCACAGAGTCAATGCTAACTATTGACGGGCAAACGGTGCGCTATACCCAAAATAAAAATATTGTCGACAGCGACTGGTCAGCTGTGGATATGGTAATCGAGTGCACCGGCACGTTTAAATCTCAAGAGGCCCTGTCTCCCTACTTCGATCAGGGCATTAAGAAAGTAGTGGTCTCGGCACCGGTAAAGGACGGTACGCTAAACGTAGTAATGGGGGTCAATGACCACCTCTATACCAACCAAGCCATAGTCACCGCCGCCTCTTGCACCACGAATTGCCTAGCACCTGTGGTCGACGTCCTGCAGAAAAGCTTTGGTATTAAGCATGCCGCAATTACAACCATCCACGACATCACCAATACCCAGAGTATTCTCGACGAATACCACGCTGACCTACGTCGCTCCCGAGCCAGCGGAATGTCACTGATACCCACTAGCACCGGTTCAGCCACGGCGATCACAGAAATTTTTCCAGAACTTAAAGGGCGCATTAACGGCCTGGCAGTCAGAGTGCCTCTGGCCAATGCCTCATTGACTGACTGTGTCTTTGAGCTAGATTGTGCGGTCAGCGTTGATCAAATTAATGGTGCCCTACGTGAGGCAGCTGAAGGCCGTTTAAATGGTATTCTTGGATTCTCTGATCTGCCTCTGGTGTCAGTGGATTACACTAATGATAAGCGCTCGGGAATTGTCGATGGTTTGTCTACCATGGTGATTAACAAGTCTCAGGTCAAAGTGCTTATCTGGTATGACAATGAGATAGGTTATGTCAATCGCATGATGGAGTTGGCAGTCAAGGTTGCTGCTTCCATCGAGCGCTAGAGTAGATAATCACCAGTAACAATTCACTTTGAGAATCCTATAAACCCACGATGAATGTCGATCTAAAAGCACCTGTCAGCCAATACACTTTGGTTACCCTGAGTTACTGGGCCTTTACCCTCAGTGATGGTGCCCTGCGCATGTTGGTGGTGCTATTTTTTCATCAGCTCGGCTACAGCCCAATTGAGATAGCAGGGATCCTAGTGCTCTACGAGTTATTCGGAGTGATTACTAACTTATATGCAGGCTGGCTGGCCACAACCATAGGCTTAAGTGTCACCATGCAGGTGGGGCTTGGGCTGCAAATTGCGGCGCTAGCGATGCTGATGGTGGATAGCTCAATTCTCAATGTAGTCTATGTGATGGCGGCTCAAGCCCTGTCGGGGATTGGCAAAGACCTGAATAAGATGGGCGCTAAGGCGAGCATTAAATCCCTGGTGCCAGCTGATGCTCAGGGGCGGCTCTACCGCTGGATTGCCCTACTCACGGGATCAAAGAATGCGTTAAAAGGTGTCGGGTTTTTTCTCGGCGGCTGGCTTTTAGCTACGGTTGGGTTTCAGCATGCGGTGGCAATAATGGCCAGCGTTTTGGGCCTAGTCTTAGCGCTCAGTATTCTCTTGCTGGATCGCACCACTGGCATCGCTAAAAAACCTCAGCCTTTTAAACACCTATTCTCCAAAAGCAGCGCGGTAAATCGACTCAGTGCCGCACGATTTTTTCTATTTGGCTCTCGAGATATTTGGTTTGTCGTGGCGCTGCCGGTATTTTTACAAAGCCAACTGCAGTGGAGCTATGTGCAGGTGGGCAGCATGATGGCCGCCTGGGTTGTCGCCTATGGTGTGGTGCAAACAGTAGCCCCTAAAGTCACCATTATTGGCAAGACCGTGCAAGACAGTAATATAACGCACCCTTCTGGGAGAACTGCATTTAGATGGGTTGCACTAGTCTGCCTAGTGCCCGCCGCAATCGCTGGCGGTCTCTATGCCGTGGGGGGTAATAGTAGTCTGGTGGCAATCGGATTAGTTTCTGGGCTGTTAGTGTTTGGCGCTCTGTTTGCCATCAACTCGTCGATTCATTCCTATCTGATTGTCGCCTATGCTCGCGAGGATGGTACCTCGCTGGATGTGGGGTTTTATTATATGTGCAACGCCGCGGGTCGATTGGTTGGCACTCTGCTATCTGGATTGGTTTATCAACAGTTTGGTTTGGCCGCCTGCCTACTGCTCTCCTCGATTATGTTGATTGCCACTGCGGTGATTTCGAGAAAGCTACCAGGCTAAATCGCCGGACAAACTTTTACCGCTAACACATGTCTGCTAGGGTGTGCGTTTTTTAATCTACCAAAGAATTTAATATGACTAATGAAAATAACAACACAATGGATCCCAATGGCCTGTTCCGCGAAGAGAGCTTTACCGACCAGAAGATCGGCATAATCCGCAAAATGATTCCAGTGAAAGCCGATGGCAACGATGACCCCGACCGCCAAGTAACATTTTTCGGTTCAACACAGGTGATGACCCAGATGGGTGCCATACCGCTTAACTTTCCACTAGATGGTGAGACAATTGGCGAAGCAGCAAGCGATTTTGCCGGCAAGGCCCAGATCGCCGTTGAGGAAGCCAACCAAAAAATGGAACAAATGCGTCGCGATGAGGCATCAAAGATCGCCATGCCAGGTCAGGGCGGTTCCGGCGGCGGAATTATTATTTAAGTAACAGCCTAGCCTGAATCGGTTGAAAGTGATCGGCGGCATCAATCAGAGATGCTGCCGTGAGCGCCGCGACACCGTAGACACTGGTCGCGATATCATAACGCTGGCTCACTCGAGCGAGCAGTAGATCAAAGTCACCATCCCCAGACAACAGCACGATCTCATCTGGCGGATTGACGCTCGCCGCGCAATCCATAATATCGATGGCAATGCCCACGTCCCAATCGCCCTTGGCCGAACCATCACTGCGCTGAATAAAGGGTTTGAGCTTAACCTCAAAGCCAATCTCTCGCAGCACCTGTTGAAAGCTCCGCTGCCCAGCGTCGTTGCGCTCGATAGCATAGGCTGTGGCCTGAACAATCTCGCCCTGCTCACTGAGCTGACGCCAGAGTTCACGGTAATTAAAGTAGCAGCCAAACTGTTCTTTTACCGTGTAATAAATATTTTGCACATCGACAAATACGGCTTTTTTTTTCACGATAGACCCTTTTAAGGTTTTTTAGTCTAATTTGCCGTTAATTAATCGTATTTTCGGCGACGTTATAATAGAAGTTCGGCGCCAATACGGCAGTTAACACCAGAGGCAATACAGCGACTAACACTAATCACCTGCTCATGATTCCAACTGCGGCGACTTATCTTCATACAGGGAGTCAGTGTTGCCAATCCCAGTGCACCAGTAACCACTGGATCTGCAGTTATCGCCTGCAACTGATGCTCGGTTCGGCTCGGGATGATAACCCAGTTCATATAGGCCTGAGGGCTGACCTTGTGATAATTTTGCTTGAGATAAGCGGGCACCAATTGAGGGCTAACAAAGCACTCTTCCCACTGTATTGGAACTGAATCTATAGAGTGCACAACTACCGAATAGTAGATCAGCTCGCCCTCGGTAAAACCCAGCAGAGCCGCAATATCACGCTCTGCGGCAATCGCCTCTAGAGCAATAATACGATTGCTATATTGAGGGTTGCTGAAGCTAAAGTGCTGCTGGAAGTCCGGCAATTCCACAGCCGAGATTGGCGATGGCGGCTGTGCCACAAAGGTACCTGCACCCACCGAGCGCTCCAACAGACCTTCGTCTGCCAACTCCTGCACCGCTCGGCGCGCAGTCATGCGGCTTACCGAGAAGTCGTCAGATAACTGTGTTTCAGAGGGAATACGCTCGCCGATACGCCATAGGCCGGAGTCGAGCTGGGCTTTAATATGGCTCTTGATTTGCGCATATCGAGGGAATTTCTCCCTGTTCTGACTCATAAAGCATCACCAAAACCTGTATATACTTATAATCTGTATATACCAATAAAATCATGCATCTTAGCTTACAGATGGAAAAATTTAATTTGTAATAGCCAGTAATATAGAGCAATCAAGTAAATATAACCACGATAATTTATCCTGATTTGCTTAACTAAAATGTATATACAATTCAAAAGTGAGACAGACTCTAAGATTTAATCAAATCAATTTTATGCTGACGGGAAAGCTTTTTGATTTGCGCCTCGCGAATGCTGGCACTGCTGCGATCGTGACCGCCCTCAACAAAGACCACCTTTTCCGGGCTGCGACCACGAAAGTATTTGGCCCCAGCGCGCCCATTGAGATGCTCGTTAAAGCGCCGCTCAACGTCTGTGGTAATGCCCGTATAAATCGATTGATCGGTGGCCCGAATTAGATAGACAAACCACTGATTCATGCGCTGGCTGCAATATCGGCGACTAGAAAGCCATGACAGAACTGGCAGCAATACTGAGCTCGCCGCTGGAGGATTTTTTTGTGTCTCAGACTGGTTAACTGATGAGTTCTGCAACCACACTTATAGGAAAACACAGCGTACCGCCTAACCGGAATGCCCGTTAGATCATAGCTGCCGGTGGCCTTGGGCTCGGCGCCCAGATCGACCATCACGCGCTTCCATTCGACACCGTGAGGCTTGACCCGCCGCAGCCCATAGAGACAGTCGACCACATAGTGGGCGACCTCATGGGTTACGGTATCGCTGAGGCTGTCTTCAAAATATTTCGCGAACAGCCAAGGGTTGTAACGAATACGTCGCTTTCGGCCTTTCACCTGATACATTCCGGCGCACTTACCTTTGAGGTCAAAATCCACGGTTATGGAATCGAAACGGCGACCATAGAGTTGCGACGCCTTTTCAACACAGAGCTCGGTGGCGGCCTCAACTTGGCGCATTTGAAATTCAGAGATTGGCTCAATCATGTGGCTCAGTATACGTGGAGCGAGCCTGTTACAATACGCCAAATTTCGAGCACTACTAAAAAATGAATATTGATTTCCACTGCCATACCACCGCATCAGACGGCACCCTAGATCCAGCCGCGCTGATTGATCTCGCCCGCGAGCGAGAAATCGACATGCTCTCGATTACCGATCACGATACTCTGGCCGCCTATGAGACATTAGGGGGCGTGGAGACTGGTTTGCGAGTTATCCCCGGGATTGAATTATCCAGCCAGTGGAACCGCCGCGGTGTACATATAGTGGGACTCAATGTGGATACCCACAGCAACGCCATAATTGAAGCGGTGACAAAGCAATCTCAGGCACGACAAGACCGAGGGGAGATCATTGCCGAAAGGCTGGCGCGACTCGGCTTTGCCAACTGCCTTGAAGGCGCCAAATTATTTTCTAGCGGCCCTCAGGTTGGACGGCCGCACTTTGCCCAGCATCTGGTGGCGATTGGCGCAGTGAGTAATATCCAACAGGCGTTTAAACGCTATTTGGGTGCGGGAAAAGTTGGCGATGTTAAAGATCAATGGGCAGATCCCAAGACTGTGATTGATTGGATTCGGGATGCTGGAGGAGTTGCCGTACTGGCACACCCCACCAAATACAAATTGACGCGCTCTAAATTAATCGAGCTGATCAGCGCCTTTAAGGCCGCGGGCGGAGAGGCAATGGAGGTTATCTCCGGCGCTCAAGTGCCTTCACTGACTCGGGATATGGCACGCCTTTGCCGAGAGAGCGGACTGGAAGCCTCATGTGGATCAGACTTTCACAGCCCCAACCAACCCTGGGCATCACTGGGTCATGTTGCACCGCTGCCCGAAGATTGCATGCCAGTCTGGCATCGCTGGCAGTGACTCTATCGGCCTCGGCTTAAGCGCTAGAGCGCAGTGTTAGCTCAAGCTCAAATTCCTGTGTATACTGCGCGCCGCAGAGGCTTTTGAACAGAGCGCTCAAGGCCCCAAACAGTTATTACGGATCGCCTAAATAATAATTCTACCAATGGAAAATACGACGTGAATATTTTTATATTTGTCAGTGAGCAGTGGCTACTTATTTCATTGTTGCTCGCATTAATCGGTGTGTTTTTATTCACCGAACAGAGCAAAAGCGGTAAAACTCTGGGTACAGCTGAATTGGTTCGCTTAATGAATAGCGACCAAGCAGTGGTCGTCGATGTGCGCACCACAGCTGAGTTTGAAAGCGGCCATATCCACGGCTCGCGCAATATTCCCCACACCAAGCTTGCCAGCCGTATTGGTGAGTTGGAAAAATCTCGTGGCAAGACCATTGTTGTGGTTGATAAAATCGGCCAGCACTCCAGTGGCGCAGGCAAGCTACTGACCAAAGATAATTACGATGCTCGACGCCTCAGCGGCGGCATCAGCGAGTGGCAGGGCGCAAGCCTACCTCTTGTTTCAGGTAAGTAGCTTTAAGCCTGATCGCTCTCGTCGCTGTTTGGTGGCGCTACTCTAAGGAATATACATGTCTCACGTTGTACTATATGGCACTCGATTTTGCCCATTCTGCACTGCCGCAAGACGGTTGCTTACGAACAAAGGTATAGATTACCAGGATATATCAGTCGACAATAATCCCGAGCTAAGGGGTAAACTGATCACTAAGAGCAGGCGCAATACGGTGCCGCAAGTTTGGTTTGGCACTTCGCATATTGGCGGCTTCGACGAACTGCGTGACTTAGAGCGACAGGGCACTTTTGACGCCATGCTCCAAAGCGGGGTTGAAAGCGGCGAAACAGTCTCCATATAAGAGACCAACAACACAAAATTATTACATTTAAGGGTTCAATCATGACTGACGAAACGACTACTGCCCCAGAAGCAGCCAGCGAAGGACAAGCACCGGCCCCGAAGTTTGCCGTGCAACGCATCTATGTAAAAGACCTCTCATTTGAGACTCCTCAGGGCGCAGAAGCTTTCCAGAAGCAGTGGACTCCAAAGGTTAATCAGGATCTGAGCACCAAGACCAATAAGATTGCCGAGAGTGTTTATGAAGTTGCCCTGCGTATCACAGTGACAGTTAAAGATGAAGAGGAAACTATTTATCTGATTGAAGTGGACCAAGCTGGACTATTTACCGTTGAAGGTTTGGAAGGCGGTCAACTCGCCCAGGTGCTCAATGTTACTTGCCCGAGCATGTTGCTGCCCTATGCTCGCGAGACAATCGATAGCACTTTGACTAAAGGCTCATTTCCTCCGCTTATGATTCCGCCGATTAACTTTGAAGCGCTATTTGCCTCAGCAGTGCAGCAGGCAGCAGCACAGCAAGAGGCGGCAGCCGCGGCACCAGAAAGCAGCACTCACTGATCATCAGATAAGCGCTGATCAATAAAAAACCCCGCCTTGTACACTTAATGCAAGAGCGGGGTTTTTTATTGCCTAGACTTTTTGGCCTGTGGATTTAACGCATTACAGTGCCTGATTCTCCATCTGATATTCCTGAAGCTTGCGGGTCAATGTATTGCGACCCCAGCCCAACAATTCAGCGGCATCCTTTTTCCGGCCACTGGTATGAGCCAGAGCGGTTTCAATCATGGTTCGCTCAAAATCTGGGATCGCCTGAGCGAGAATATCTCGACGTCCGGACTTGAGTTCACGCTCACTCCAGCGACGCAACATCTGCTGCCAGTCTCCCTGGACACGCAGCTCGCTGCCAGCATCTTCAGCCTTAAGCTCTGGCGGTAAATCGGTTAGCAGCACCTCACGGCCTGCGGCCATTACGGTGAGCCAGCGGCAAATATTTTCCAGCTGACGAACATTGCCTGGCCACTCCATAGCGCAGAAAAAATCCTCCGCTTGCTGAGACAGCAACTTGGGCTCCATCTCCAGCTCTTTGGCGGCGCGATGGAAAAAGTGCGTCATCAACTGGGGGATATCTTCACGACGATCCGAGAGTTTCGGCAGGTGGACACGAATAACATTAATGCGATGATAGAGATCTTCGCGAAAACGATTGCTCTCCACCAGTTCTTCTAAATTTTGATGGGTTGCGGCAATAATCCGCACATCCACTTTTACCGAGGTGTGGCCGCCGACTCTATAGAATTCCCCATCAGCCAAAACCCGCAACAGACGCGTTTGCGCTTCGGGTGGCATATCGCCAATTTCATCGAGAAATAAGGTACCTCCATTGGCCTGCTCAAAGCGCCCTTCGCGGCGCTGGGCAGCTCCGGTAAAGGCACCTTTCTCATGACCAAAAAGCTCTGATTCGATTAGATCATGGGGAATGGCGGCCATATTCAGGGCGATAAATTTCGAGTTTCGACGGGGACTGTGTTTATGCAACGCATGGGCTACCAGCTCCTTACCGGTTCCCGACTCGCCGTTAATCAAGACGGTGATATTAGAATTGGAGAGACGACCAATAGCGCGGAACACCTCCTGCATTGCTGGCGCCTCACCAATAATTTCTTGGGACGGTGGCGCGTCGCGAGGCAGGTCCTGGGGTTTTTGTTCCCGGGCAAAGGTAACACCGCGGCGGGCTACATCGACTAGCTCATCCAGATCAAAAGGTTTGGGTAGGTACTCAAAGGCACCCCCCTGATAGGCTGCTACGGCACTGTCGAGGTCCGAGTGGGCAGTGGTAATAATCACCGGGATATTGGGACGCGTGGAATGAATCTGCTTAAGCAACTCCAACCCGTCGATGCCAGGCATACGAATATCGGAAATGATAATTTCTGGCAGCGATGACTGCAGTGCTACCAGCAGGTCGTCGCCATTTTCAAAGCTCCGCACCTCGATACCTTCCCGAGAAATCGCCTTCTCCATTACCCAGCGCAGGGAGCGGTCATCTTCGGCTATCCAAATTTCTGATGTGCTATTCATGCTATGCCTTTATCGGTAAATAGATCGAGAAGCGCGTGCTGCCCGGCTCTGAGTCACATTCAATAATGCCCTGATGAACATTGATCGCTGACTGGGCAATAGTTAAACCCAAACCGGTTCCATCGCTGCGACCACTGATCATGGGGAAGAAAATTTGCTCTTTTATATCTTCAGAAATACCTGGCCCAGTGTCCATAATATCGAGGCGGCACAGAGCCTTGTGGTGCTGACCGGCAATGGTGAAGTTGCGTTGAATTCGAGTTTTTAAAGTTAATTGTCGCTGCGGCAGATCCGACTCTAGCATTGCCTGCATGGCATTGCGGGCAACATTTAACACTGCCTGAATAAGCTGTTCGCGATCACCTGACAGATCTGGAATACTGGGATCGTAATCCCGCTGAACGGTCAGCCGACCCTGCACCTCCGCCTCGATCAAGGTGGCCACATGCTCGGCCACTTCATGAATATTGATCGGGGCAAACCTAGGCAGCTGACTTGGGCCCAATAGACGATCGACAAGATTTCTCAGGCGATCAGTTTCAGTGGTAATGATCTGGCACAGCTCAGCGGTCTCGCTATGAATCTGACTACTAGAGATTTCCTGCGCCAGTAACTGCGCCGCGCCGCGGATACCGCCGAGGGGATTTTTAATTTCATGGGCCAAGCCGCGAATAAGGCTTCTCGAGGTGTCGTGAACTGAGAGCAGCGCTTCCTCGCGGTTAATCCGCAAAATACGATCCACCGGCTGCATTTCCATCAACACCCACTGGTCGGAGCCAATGCTTATGGGCGTCACTGTGTAATCCACCTGAGAAGATTCAACGCCTAAACCACGGAGAAATTCATGACGCAGTGTCAGGGCACGACCAAACTCAAGCGCTTCACGCAGTGTCTGGCGTGCTGTCTCGTCATCATCAAATAGGTCACTTACCGCTGAACCACGCAGGCGCGCACTGCCAGCCTGAAGCAGAGACTCCGCAGCAGGGTTGATATAGTCGATCAATAGGCTCTGATCAACCAGCAACACAGCAGTATTGAGATTATCCAGCAGCAATCTATGTAGTTGATCTGAGGTCATAAGTTCCTAGTCGAATCGAGTATGAATATTTTGGAGACTACTGAGCCCCCTCAAACAGTCTTGCAATAAGCAAGCCAAAAGCCAAACGAGACTTATCATGAAAAGCCACCAATATAGGCGAGTCGGGGGCGATCGGCGGAGTCAGTATAGTCCAGCCTAAGGATTAACGCACCATAATGGTGCGTCTAGATTTCAAAGATGTCTAATTGCGCTTAAAATGACGCTGCACATGCACCGTGACAGACTTAGTAATGGCCAATACAGCGCCCTGAGACGAGAGCACACGAGCTGAAATACGATGAGAGCCGCGCTCTAGTCCGCCAATAGAAAGGGATATTCCCGGAATCGCTTTGCCATAGGGGGAGCCATCGACGTAAAACTGCACTAGGTGGTCAGCTTCAAGCTGTGGTGTTAAGGCAAGTTGAACCAACAGATTTGGCTGATCGAAGTGCACTAATGAGCCATCTAAGGGCGCTGCCAGCACTACAGATGAGTAGCCTGCAAAAGCCTTAGCTGGCTCGGCATCTAAAGGGTCGGGGGATTCTGCAGTGCTCGGGATTGAAGCTGGAATTGGGCTAGAGATCGGATTAATCGCCGGTAGAACTATCTCATTGGTAACCGTTCCAGCGGCGGGCGTATCCGTATAGGTGACATTGCCTTGATCATCGACGACCTTATATACAGGTGCAGCAGGATCTGACGCAGCAGCTTTATTTATTACAAAAGCCATTACAAGAGCGATGCCAAGGGTTGTGGCAATGGCTGTAAAACGAGATAAAAGTGACTTCATTGTTCCGGCCTGCAAGTCTGTTAATAAACCCTAGCTGGCACAGAGGCCAGATTAGGCTATTTAAAGATTAGACCTATTTTGAATAAAGAAAAAGCCCGCCATTGAGACAATGGCGGGCTTTTTCGGGTTTTGCTCTGAGTCGAAAATATATTCAGCAACTTATACGCTGTAGTACATATCAAACTCAACCGGGTGAGTGGTGTGCTCAACGCGGTAAACTTCTTCCATCTTCAACTCAATGTAAGCATCGATCATGTCGTTGGTGAAAACGCCACCAGCGGTCAGATACTCACGGTCAGCATCTAGCTCGGCCAGCGCTTCACGCAGGCTGCCAGCAACCTGAGGAATAGCTGCAGCTTCTTCAGCAGGCAGATCATAGAGATCTTTGTCCGCTGCATCGCCAGGGTGGATCTTGTGCTTGATACCGTCCAGACCAGCCATCAGCATTGAAGCAAACATCAGGTATGGGTTGGCAGTTGGATCACCAAAGCGCACTTCTACACGCTTGCCACGTGGGCTAGCAACGTATGGGATACGGATCGCAGCAGAACGGTTACGGGCTGAGTAAGCCAGCATTACCGGCGCTTCAAAACCAGGAATCAAACGCTTGTAAGAGTTAGTCGACGCGTTGGCAAAAGCATTCAGCGACTTAGCATGCTTGATGATACCGCCAATGTAGTGCAGAGCCATCTCACTCAGGCCAGCATAGGCATCGCCAGCAAACTGGTTGACGCCGTCTTTAGAGAAAGACATGTGACAGTGCATACCAGAACCGTTGTCACCAACAATTGGCTTAGGCATAAAGGTCGCTGTCTTGCCATAGGCGTGAGCAACATTGTGCACACAGTACTTAAGAATCTGAACCTGATCGGCTTTAGCAACCAATGTGTCAAAGCGAACACCAATCTCACACTGACCAGCAGTGCCTACTTCGTGGTGATGTACTTCGATATCTAGGCCCATCTGCTCCATGGCATTACACATGGCAGCACGCAGGTCATGCAGGCTATCAACTGGTGGTACTGGGAAGTAACCGCCTTTAACGCCTGGACGGTGGCCCATGTTGCCATCAGGGAAAACACTGCCAGAAGACCAAGCCGCTTCGTCAGAGTTAATCTTGTAGAAAGCGCCGCTCATGTCGACACCCCATTTGATGTCGTCAAAAACGAAGAACTCGGGCTCTGGACCGAAGAATGCGGTATCGCCAAGGCCGGTAGAGTTCAGATATTGCTCAGCGCGCTCAGCGATGGAGCGTGGATCGCGCTCATAGCCCTGCATAGTTGAAGGCTCAACGATGCCACAGCGAATGATAACAGTAGGCTCATCAGTGAAGGGATCGAGAACAGCAGTGCTGTCGTCTGGCATCAAAATCATGTCTGATTCGTTGATACCCTTCCATCCAGCGATAGATGATCCATCGAACATTTTACCTTCAACGAAAAAGTCTTCGCCAACTTCACCAACGGGGATAGAGACGTGCTGCTCTTTACCTTTAGTATCAGTAAAGCGCATGTCGACCCAGCGAGCGCCACTTTCTTTAATAAGATTCAAAGTCTTCTCAGACATGTGTTCCTCCAATATGGAATGTGCATTTTAATTTGTGCTTTCTAATTCGAAGCCCTGTAGAAGAGCCTTACAAAACTGCCTGAGCAATTCTCAACAGACTTTTACTTCTCAAAAAACTGCAATAGTCGTGCCAATAGGCCTGCCTCTGCGCAGATTCAGCTGTGCTATCCAGAGCCAGCGCCAAACCTGTAATACCATCCAGTGGTAGCCAGCCAACAACCCACATCGCCCAACTGAAGAGCACCGTTATGGTGCGCGATAAAAGTGGGGTGCACCATTTAGGTGCTAAAATCCATATTTTATTGATGCCTGCTGCCGGGCCGCAGCAGTATAATGCTTTTGCAGTACTTTTCTGCCATTCTTTCTAGCTTTTTCAGTAACAATATGGATTCAGGAGCCCAATAATGGCGAGCATTGCCACAATATCCCAGCCACAGGTTCATGACATTATCCTAGACGTGCGCCATCCGGATGAAACTGAGCAAAACCCGCTACTTTGGCCAGGTAATAAAATTATCTGTCTGCCATTCTTTCAGATTGTGAAACAGATCGACGAGCTCGACAGGCAACAGTCTTATCTGTTGTATTGCGAAAAGGGGATTATGAGCCGTCTCCATGCTGACGCCATGCAAAAAAGCGGCTTTGAAAAGATCGCGGTGTTTATTCCCTAGCTGTTTATCTCCAGGCTTTTTATTTCCGAGTTTTTGCCTTCTACGCGTCTAAAATAAGAAATAAGCAGTCAAAACAACCTTATATCTGCTCTATTTCGCATTATTGAAGTTGATTAGTCGCCATTATCACTGAGAAGCGACTATATTTAGAGCTTAGCCTGAGTTTTGTCCAACTGAAATCAGCCGCAGGATGCAGCCGATGATGAGCACTGAAAATTTGCTCGGGGAATTCAAGGAAGCAGAGCACTCCACTCCCCGCTCACTCAACAGCTCGATACAGGTCGAGCTGGAACAGCACGTTTCGAAAAACATCGCCTCAGGCCTGGGTATCTCAATGGTCGGCGCCATTTTTCTAGTTGCGCTGGCACATACTCAAAGCGCCGCTGTCTTTACATGGAATCTGAACTGGATCTGGCTTGCCGCAGTTGCTCTAGCGAGCCTGACAACCTGGCTCTGGTCAGTGCGCAGCCGCCGCGAAGCCAAGCCAAGCACCAGTAGAACACGCGCCCTTATCACCACTTCATCACTTACCTTTGCCGCACTTTATGGTGCCGCCGCAGCAATTTTTATCAGCCCAGACTCTATAGAAAATTCGGTCTTCGCAGCTATCACTCTGATTGCCCTGACCTTTGCCTGGCCACTGACCCATGCGCTAGCGCCTATTTTGCGTCACCTCTTCTTAAGCCTGGTTTTTGCACCATTGTTTATTGCGCTGCTCAGCTATCAACCCCAGATAAACCCGGGATTTTTACTCCTAGTCGGACTCACCTATTTTATTCTCAATTACCACCAGCTCCACGAGCGCCGGGCCTTTAGCTGGGCGACCGGCAATATGATCAGAGCCAAAGAGCACGCAAATGTGGTTACGGCCACCAGTCAAAAAATCACCAGCCTGATCGAGCAGACTCCCCTTGGATTTATTGAGTGGAATCAAGAGCGGGAAATCATCGGCTGGAATCCAGCAGCCACGACCATATTTGGTTATGCCAAAGAAGAAGTTTTGGGCCGTACCACAGAGTTTCTATTTGATAAAAAGAAGAGCTTTTTACTGCAGCAGGTGGAAAACGACCTTTTTCTCTTTGGTAAAGACTTTACCGGTACTGCAGAAAATATCACCCGCGATGGCACCATGATTATCTGTGAGTGGAATGATACGCCACTGTTTGATGAGGCGATGAATGTGGTGGGTGCGGCGTCCTTTGTTGAAGATGTCACCGACCGGGTCAATCTCGAGACTCGCATCAAGCAGCAGGCCTATTTTGACCCCTTAACCGGCCTGCCCAACCGCCATCGCTTGATGGAAGAGTTAAATCGCGTGGTCGCCCTAGCCCAGCGCAGCCAAAATTACTGCTCGCTACTATTTATAGATCTCGACCACTTTAAGGAGATTAACGATACTCGCGGTCATCACTACGGCGATCTGGCACTGGCGCTCTTTGCTCAGCGTCTGCGCAAGGTGATCCGCACTGAGGAGGCCGTTGCTCGTCTCGGCGGCGATGAATTTGTCGTGCTGTTGGAAAACCTCGGCACCGAGGAAGAACCCTCGCGCCTGCAGATAGCTCAGGTCGCGGAAAAAATTATTGATGCCGCCCGGGAGCCCCTGGTGATCAAAGATGAAAAATTCCGCATCAGCTGCAGCATAGGTATTGTGCTGTTTAATGATGGCAGCTCTGATGGAGAGGCAATTCTGCAGCAAGCGGACAAGGCCCTCTACACCATCAAGCGAGAGGGCAAGTCCAACTACTATTTTCACAACCAGAAACTGCCCTCTGAAATGCAAAATCAGGCGACTCTACTGGAACAGCTGCGGCACAACACCAATAACCAATCATTTTTACCCTATTACCAGCCTATCCTGGATACCAAGACTAATCTGATCAGCGGTCTGCAAATATTTTTGCGCTGGAAGAATCCGGATAATGAATTGATCGCCGCCAATGAAATTATCGCGCTGCTCGAGTCGGGTTCAATGATTGTGGATATTTCTCTAACACTGCTGGAACAGATTTTTAATCAGGTCGATCTTTGGCGCCGTCAGGATTTGTGGCGCGAGGATCAGCAGATCTACTTCACCCTCAGCTTGCGGGAATTGGAACACCCAACATTTACTCTGAGTATTGAAGCACTGCTGGCTAAATACGCCATTGAAGCCAACACTCTGGTGTTCACCGTTCACACCGAAACCCTACCAAAAATCCACAACCCCCTAACCCTGCAACTAAACGGCCTCAGGGCGCTGGGCATTCGTTTTGTCGTCGACAACGTCGGCTACCAGACCTTGCCAATTCAGAAGTTGCGAGAATTTGATGTGCATACCATTCGCATCTCCCATAAACTAATGGCCGAATGCCCCTATATGGAAAGTTCTTGGAATTTGGTTAAAGGATTGGTGGAGCTGACCAAATCCGTGGGCTTAAACTGCATCGCTCCCTGCGTCGAAGAAGCCGAAATACATCATCTTTTGCTCGATACCGGCTGTCAGTTATTGCAGGGAAACCTGATCGCACCCCCCTCTCCAGCCACCGCAATCACCCGAATGTTGATCGAGCGCAACACCATCAGTAGCGAAGAATCTACCGCCTAGTGAAAAGATCCGTAGCAGTTTCTGTCAATTAGCCTATAATCGCGCCTTTTTGCGCCTACTGGTACCTCTCATGTCCATCGAAAACCTGCGGAACATTGCAATCATTGCCCACGTTGACCACGGTAAGACAACACTGGTCGACAAACTTCTCAGCCAATCCGGCACCCTAGATCGTAAAGATGTGGGTTCCGAACGCCTTATGGACTCCAACGACCAGGAGAAAGAGCGCGGAATTACGATTCTGGCAAAGAACACTGCGATCAACTGGAATGACTACCGCATCAATATTGTCGACACCCCAGGTCACGCCGACTTCGGTGGCGAAGTAGAGCGCGTTCTATCTATGGTCGACTCAGTATTGCTGCTGGTTGATGCCGTAGACGGCCCAATGCCACAGACACGCTTTGTAACCTCCAAGGCATTCGAACAGGGTTTGCGCCCAATCGTTGTGATCAACAAGGTTGACCGTCCAGGCGCTCGTCCAGACTGGGTTATGGACCAGGTCTTTGATCTGTTCGACAACCTCGGCGCCACTGATGAGCAGCTCGACTTCCCGGTTATCTATGCCTCGGCACTGAACGGCATAGCCGGTCTCGACGTCGACGACATGGCAGAAGACATGACCCCGCTCTACGAAATGATCGTCAAGGACGTACCATCACCTAAGGTAGACGTCGATGGTCCATTCCAGATGCAGGTTTCAGCACTGGCCTATGACAGCTACGTTGGTGTTATCGGTGTTGGCCGAATTACCCGCGGCAAGCTCAAGCCAGGACAGCAAGTTGTAGTTAAGTCTGCCGACGGCAAAGAGCGCAAAGGTAAGGTTCTCAACGTTAAAGGTTACCTTGGACTGGAACAGATCGAGACACAATTGGCCGGCGCCGGCGATATCGTTTGCATTAATGGTATTGATGGCCTGAGTATTTCTGACACGCTTTGCGACCCAGAGAATATTGAAGCCTTGCCAGCACTGAGCGTTGATGAACCCACAGTGAGCATGACCTTTATTGTCAACGATTCACCCTTTGCCGGACTCGAAGGCAAATATGTCACCACAAGAAATATTAAAGATCGACTCGAACAAGAGCTGATTCACAATGTTGCACTGCGTGTAAAACCTGGCGATACACCAGACAAGTTTATTGTCTCTGGTCGCGGTGAACTGCACCTGTCGGTACTGATTGAAACCATGCGTCGCGAAGGCTTCGAAATGGGCGTATCGCGCCCAGAAGTAGTGCAGAAAATTGTCGACGGCAAGGTTCACGAGCCCTTTGAGCAGGTTGTAATCGACGTTGAAGAGCAGCACCAGGGATCAGTAATGGAAGAACTCGGCATGCGTAAAGCCGAGTTGACCAATATGGAGCCTGACGGAAAAGGCCGCGTGCGCCTGGAGTTTTCTATGCCGTCTCGCGGACTGATTGGCTTCCGTGGCGCCTTCCTGACCCTGACTTCAGGCTCAGGCATTATGACCAGTATTTTTGACAAGTATGCCCTTGCAAAAGAAGGCGAAGCCCACTCGCGCAAAAACGGCGCTCTGATCAGCATGGTCAAGGGTAAAACTGCTGCCTATGCACTGTTTAACATTCAGGCTCGCGGTCGTCTATTCTTAGGTCATGCGATTGATGTTTACGAAGGCCAGATAGTCGGCATTCACTCTCGCGGCAATGATTTGGTGGTTAACCCGATTAAAGGCAAGCAGCTGACTAACGTTCGCGCCTCGGGAACAGACGAAGCACTGACCCTAGTGCCACCGATCAAGCACACGCTGGAGCAGGCGCTGGAGTTTATTGAAGACGATGAGTTGGTAGAAGTCACTCCAGTGAGCATTCGTCTGCGCAAGAAGCGCCTGACTGAGAATGAACGCAAGCGGGCGCCAAAATAATCAGTGACGAGCACTGAGCAGTCTGTTGGACTGGCGGGCCATGATGGCCCGCCTATTGACTTAAAATTTTAGTATCAGATTTTAATGCTACATTTACTACCAATGGATGGTGGGAAGCTTATGACGGAACTCGACAGCACAGATTCTATACCTAGGGGATTTCTCTCCTTTTCTCTGGTCAGCCAGGAAATTATCTCTGTACTCTTTGCCTTCTACTCCTATTACCAAGGAGACATGGATCTAGCCACATTTTATCTGGCCATGGCGGCATTACTTTTAGTTGGTCTTGGCATTCACTCTATATTTGATCGACCCCGCACCGCACGACTGGTTCTCGCTATGGTCCTGATAGGTGGCTACTTTTACCTACTTTCAGGAGCATCCGACGGCTCTTCATTACTCTGGTGCTTGACCATTATCCCGGTACTGGTGGGCTGCTTCGGTTATCGTCACAGTGTTTTTATCCTGGTCGCAGTGTTCGCCGGATCCGCCTGGCTGTTTTACGGTCCATCCCTATTTATCCTGATGCCCCCATACAGCGACGTGACCTTGGTGCGCTTTTTGTCCTCCTTTGCGGTGCTATCAGTATTCGCCATCGCCATGGACAATTCACATTACCGCAGCCTCAATCGCTACAAAGATCTGTCCCGCCGCGTCGATCAAATTGCCCATCAGGATCAGCTCACTAAGCTGCCCAATCGCCACGATATGGAACAGCGTCTGGAGAAAAAATATCAGCAGTACCGGCTGGTAAATCAGCCGTTCTCCATACTACTGGCGGATCTCGATAACTTTAAATTTATCAACGATCGCTATGGCCATGATGTGGGTGATGAAGTGCTCCACGCAATTGGCGCTCTGCTCAGTGAGCCCCTGCGGGGTGAGGATGTGGTGGCGCGCTGGGGCGGCAATGAATTTATGGTATTACTGCCAACCGCCAACTCAGAAGCCGCGGTCAATATCGCCGAGCGCCTGCGAGCACAGGCGGGCAAACTGGCCATGGACGCCCAGGGCGACCAGTTGCGAATTTCCCTCAGCGTGGGTGTTGCCTCAATTGATAAATGCACTGGTATAGACGATCTAATATCCACCGCAGAAAATGGGCTCTATCAGGCAAAACATATGGGTCGCGATATGGTGATTGTGGGCTAGATTGGCTGAGTCGCCTTAATCTTGACCATAACGGAAACAGTCCCGAGTATGATCATTCACCACCCCCACCGCCTGTAAAAAGGCATAACAGATGGTTGTGCCAAAGAACTTAAAGCCACGCTTTTTCATCTCTTTGCTGATTTTATCGGAAAGCTCAGTGGATGCTGGGATCTCTGCTAGAGATATCCAGTGATTGACGATTGGTTGGTTATCCACAAAGCCCCAGAGATAATTGCTAAAGCTCCCATGCTCCCTCTGCAGCTCAATAAAGTACCCTGCGTTAGTGATGGTGCTAGCAACCTTAAGTCTGTTGCGAACAATACCCGGATCCTGCAGTAGTCGCTCTACATCCGAATCATCAAATGCCGCGACTCTGTGTACATCAAAATTGGCAAAGGCCTTGCGATAGGTTTCACGCTTGCGCAGTACGGTTATCCAGGAGAGTCCTGCTTGGGCACCTTCGAGCACCACAAACTCAAATAGCGTCCGATCATCGCGGCAGGGTACTCCCCACTCGCGGTCGTGATACTGCTGATAGAGCGGATCATCCCCACACCAGGTACAACGTCTATTCTCGGTCATTATTTGCCCTCAACTCATTCACCTCGCCGGCCGCTTATCTGCAATCGGATATTTATCCGCTCTATAATCGACTATGCTAAGCATCACATGAAACGAAACACCGCCGAGGTGATACTAGTTCAATGATCAAACGCTTTCCCGATATTCGGCCTTACAAAACCCAATTTATAGCAGTTACAGCACCTCATCAACTCTATCTGGAAGAGTCGGGTAATCCCGATGGTATACCGATATTGTTTATCCATGGCGGGCCAGGCGGCGGAACCACAGTGACCGATCGCTGTTTTTTTGATCCAGAAAAATACCGTATTATTCTATTTGATCAACGAGGTGCTGGTCGCTCTACGCCCCATGCACTGTTGGAGAATAACAACACTGCAGCACTGATCGAGGATATTGAAACCATTCGCACAACTCTGGATATTGAACGCTGGGCAGTCTTCGGCGGCTCCTGGGGTTCCACCCTCGGGCTGCTCTATGCCGAGCAATATCCAGAACTGGTGCTGGGACTTATTTTGCGCGGTATCTTTTTATGTCGCGATGAAGATATCAACTGGTTCTATCAGGAGGGTGCCAGGCGGATCTTCCCCGAGTACTGGCAGCAATACAGTCAAGTGATACCAGAGGGCGAACGCGGTGATATGGTCGCTGCCTTTTATCGTCGCCTCACCGGAGACAATGACCTTGAGCGCATGGCCGCGGCCAAAGCCTGGTCCATTTGGGAGGGTCGCTGCGCCACACTCGCCAGCAACAATGAAGTGGTCGAGCGCTTTGCCAACCCCCATATGGCCGTCGCTATGGCGCGTATTGAAGCGCACTATTTTATAAATAAAGCCTTTATCGAGCCCAATCAAATTATCAACAACGCCCATCTGCTCAAAGATATTCCAGGCACCATTGTTCATGGTCGCTACGACATGGTCTGCCCGGTCAATCAAGCTATTGCCCTAAGCCAAGCCTGGCCCAGCGCCAAATTGGATATTATCGGTGATGCTGGCCACTCTTCCTCTGAGCGCGGCACCACCGATGCACTAGTACGGGCCACCAATCGGCTCGCCTACCACCTCGAAGTTAAGAGCTAGGGTTTCCCATGATTGGATTAATTCAGCGCGTCAGTCACGCCAGTGTCCGGGTAGACAACCAAGTCTGCGGTGAAATCGATCAGGGTATTTTATTACTGCTGGCGATAGAGCCCCAGGATCAGGAGACGCAGGTGGAACGCCTGCTTGAGAAGGTACTTAACTATCGAGTTTTCTCAGATGCTGAAGGAAAGATGAACCTATCGTTGCGGGATATTCAGGGGGGCTTGCTGGTGGTCTCGCAATTTACTCTGGCGGCGAATACTAAAAAGGGTCTGCGCCCGAGTTTCACCTCAGCGGCAGCGCCAGCTCATGCAGAGGCGCTATACAACCACTTTGCCACTAGTGCCAAAGCCGCTCACAACAAAACTCAATGGGGTATTTTTGGCGCCGATATGCAGGTATCTCTTTGCAACGATGGACCAGTAACCTTTTCCCTGCAGGTTTGATCTGCAGTTAAGGCACTACTAATTTGGCTTTTGCTGGGTCTTTTGATTCGCCTCTAACGCCGCCACAAGGCGCAGATGAAAGCCTTCAAAACCCCCATTGCTCATCACCACCACATGGGCTTTTTCGACACTCTGGTTAAGCTGTTCTAATGTACTGGTCAGCAACTGATCAATCTGGTCGCAAACTATAGCCGGCACCGTGCAGGCAGATGCCACTGCCTGCAGATCCCAATTAATCGCCGGGCCTTTGTACCAAAGAGCGCAATCCGCCGCCGCCACAGCATCGCTCAACGCGGCTTTATGCATACCCAACTTCATGGTCGCCGAACGCGGCTCAACAATCGCAATCACCTGCTCAGTGCCCACTTTTTCCCGCAGCCCTTGAACGGTACTAATAATCGCTGTGGGATGATGGGCGAAATCATCATACACAGTGACTCGATCATCCTCGTAGATCACCTCCATACGCCGTTTAACGCCGACGAACTGACACAGCGCCTCGCAGGCCTTCTCCAAACTAACGCCCGCTGTGGAGGCTGCTATCACCGCTGCAATGGCATTGAGTACATTATGTCTACCACTGTGCTGCCAGCTTATAAGTACCGACTGATCTTTCTCATCAATAACTTCAAACTGCGAACCATCGGCGGCCAATAACCTGTAGCGCCAGCCTTTAGAGGCCGCTGTATCTTCACTAAAAGTCTGTATCTGACTCCAGCAACCCTGATCAACCACCTGCTGCAAGTTGCCATCATCAAGGGGGTAAATAAGATGGCCCGTGCTCGGCAAGGTACGCACCAGATGATGGAACTGGCGCTGAATCGCGGCCAGATCATCAAAGATATCGCCGTGATCAAACTCCAGGTTATTCATCACCAATGTATTGCTGTGATAGTGGACAAACTTCGAACGCTTGTCGAAAAAGGCACTGTCGTACTCGTCCGCTTCCACCACAAAGTAGCCGCCGCTACCTGCACTTAAACGCGCGGAGAGACCAAAGTCTAATGGTACACCGCCGATCAAAAACCCCGGTTTTAAGCCGGCATATTCGAGAATCGCAGCAACCATACTGCTAGTAGTGGTCTTGCCATGAGTGCCGGAAACCGAGATAACATACTGATCTCGAAGAACATGCTCTCCCAGCCACTGGGGGCCAGACGTGTAGGCGAGACTATTGTCGAGCATATATTCAATACAGGGATTACCTCGGGACAGGGCATTGCCGACAATAATCAGATCAGGCGTCGGCTGCAGCTGCTGAGGATCAAAGCCTTCGGTCAACTCAATTCCCGCCAACTCTAGCTGAGTGCTCATGGGCGGATAAACATTGGCGTCGCTGCCAGATACCTGGTGACCAAGCTGCTTGGCCAGCTGTGCTAAGCTGCCCATAAAGGTGCCGCAGATACCGAGAATATGAATATGCATGAGTTTCTTTTCCCCCCTCGCCAGATAGTTTGCCACTGGAGCGATTATGGCATCAGGCTAAAAAAACTCCTAAAATTACCCACCTTAGTCTAAAAATAAACGTATTGACCACTGAAGATAACCTCTATTTGTGGAGTAAACGCTTGCTGACCAATCTTCCTGCAACCCTGATTCTCGGACTTGCTGTCACGCTTTGTGGATGCGGTGGCGGAGGTGGCGGGCAAAAACCCGCAGACACAGGGATCACTATCCCCCCTCCAACAAGCAATCAGGACAACAGCAAGCCGCCCTGGAATAGCTTCGCCGATCAGATCCAAGACCCGAGCAATCTAAACCAACTCGCCGCTGAATTCGAAACCGACGAGTATGACGCCATGGGTGCCCTAGCGATGATCAACGCATCCGGCGCCTATGCTCGCGGTGCCACAGGTGCAGGGGTAACAGTCGGCGTCATCGATTCAGGTGTCTATGAAGAGCATATTGAATTTGCTCAGGGCGGCGGTAATAAAGTCGAGTATGCCGGCAGTGACTACAGCAGCGGCAATCCAAGAAGCGACGATGCAATTGGCCACGGCACATTGGTTGCTGGCGTTATTGCCGCCAACAAAGATGGATTTGAGGTCAGTAGCGGTCTCAATATGCACGGCGTGGCCTTTGAGGCCAGTATTCTGGCCTATGAGATACCTTTAGGTTCCGGAAGTGGTCCCTATGACCCCATCGAAGTCGAGCAGATCAATTTTTCCGATGACAACTACTTTGCCAATCGCTTCACCACCATGGCCGATCAAGTGGACATCGTCAATCTGAGCTTTGGCTTTTCAGGAGTGATCACTTCTTATACTGCAACCCAAGTGGAATCGGCATTTGGCCTCACCATTGATGCTCTGGCACAACAAAATAAAGTCCGTGGTGAGCGCTCAATCTTTGTCTTTTCAGCGGGCAATGCGTGGAATGATCTCGATGAGTTTGACAATCTTGTGGATGCCACTTCCCCGGAACTTATGCCTGGCCTGCCCTATCTATTTCCCGAACTAAAAGACCATATGCTGGCTGTGGCCGCAGTCGACGACAGCGGTGAAATCGCTTTCTATTCCAACCGCTGCGGAGTAGCCGCCGACTACTGCCTGGTTGCACCCGGCGGTGGCGATGGCAATGGCAACGGCAATGTGGAAACCCACGAGCGCATCTGGGGGCCAACACCACCAGAGCCTGGTGGCGAAGTGGGCGCAGACTATTATGGCGGCGCTATCGGCACATCCTTCGCTGCCCCAGTGGTCAGTGGCTCTCTGGCACTGTTAAAACAGATGTTCCCCACTGTCGGCAATCACGAGCTGGCCGCGCGTCTGTTGACCACTGCCAATAAGACCGGTATCTATAGCGACAGCAGTATTTACGGCCAGGGTTTATTAGATCTGGATGCCGCAACTCGACCTGTGGGCGCACTGGGAGTTGCCAGCGGCGACAACTTAAATAGCGACCTCAGTGATATAGGTGTAAATACTATTAGCGTATCTGGCGCGGGTCTCGGCAGCAGCTTGGTCAGTGCCCTGCAAGGCCACAATATGGCCCTGTTTGATCAACAGGGTTTTCCCTTTTTGCGCGACGCCAGCCAGTTAGTGCAGCAGTCTCAACCCTCACTAGCAGCCAGCCGCTTGCAGCATCATGAGCAGCAACTCAGCAGAAGCGCGCGCTTACAGCTGGGCAAAAGTAGCAACCTAATTGATCACCAGGGCTCAGGGTTACAGTCCGATTATTTGGCTCTCCAATTTGGCTCGCAGCCAAACGCCTACGACCAAAACACTGTAGACCGCTTTATGGGTATCAATGCCAATCCCGGCTGGTTCTTTGGTGTCTATGCCGATGCCTTTGTCACGCCGAACTTCAACAGTGACGACAGCAGCTTTGCAGCGCCCTGGCTCAATTTTGCTCGCCATGGATGGAGCAGTGGCGGCGCGATGAATTTGGGCCTCGGCAAATTTCGGGTAGGTATGTTTGAAGGCTCTCAATTTAAGCACTCTGGCGCTGGCGACCACCTAACCGGCCCCAGCGAAAACCACAGCCATGGCAGCCTACTGGAATACGCACTCTGGTCCCCGGCTTTTAGTATCAATTTTCAACGTGGTTTTATCAGTGAAGAGGAAAGCTTGCTCGGCGCTAGCCTAGGGACAAACCTTGGCAAGTTGCAGGATAGCGGCACAGAATTTTTTGGCCTCAATGGCCATGTGCAATTTAATTCCACATGGCAGGGAATATTTGCGGTTTATTTGGGCACCACTCAAAGTGGTCTAGTGGAGAATAGAGGCCTATTTAATGTCGACAAATCCATCAACAGTAATTCTTGGTCTCTGGGCCTAAACAGCTCGCCGGACTGGCGGACAGATGATCGCCTGAGCATAAGTCTGCACCAACCCCTTCGCGTGCAGAGCGGCCAGGGCAGTCTGCAACTGTCCACTGGCCGCACCATTGATCGCCAAGTTACCTATAAAACCATCAACTTCGACCTGCAACCTCAGGGTCGTGAACAACAGCTCGAGCTACTCTATCAGTTTAAGTTGGGTGATTTCAGCGCCGCGACCCGAGTGGAATATACCTACCAACCCCACCACAATCCCAATAACCCCGGTTATGGTGTGATCGAATTTTCACTATTTAAGGCCTTCACCCGCTAGTTCCCGCTTCCTGACGGCGCATGAAACCTTTACCATAGCGCCTCCACAAAGGACTACAGGGAAGAGAGAATTACATGGCCAAAAGAAATGCGTTCTATGCACAATCTGGAGGCGTCACATCCGTGATCAATGCCTCTGCCGCTGGAGTTATTGAAGCCTGCCGCGCCAACAAGGACAAAATCGGTACCCTCTATGCCGGTCAAAATGGCATCCTCGGTGCACTCCACGAAAATCTTATCGATACTAGTAAAGAAACCCCCACCGCCGTGGCCTCTCTAAAGCACACCCCCGGTGGCGCTTTTGGCTCCTGTCGCTACAAAATGCGCGATCACAATGAAGACAGCTCCGAATACGAGCGCCTGGTTGAAGTCTTTAAAGCGCACAATATTGGCTACTTTTTTTACAATGGCGGCGGCGACTCCGCGGATACTTGCCTCAAGGTGTCGCAGATCGCTGCACGGATGAACTATCCGCTGCAAGCAATCCATATCCCCAAAACCATAGATAACGACCTGCCCTTTACCGACTGCTCCCCTGGGTTTGGTTCGGTGGCCAAATATGTAGCCGTCTCCACCAAAGAGGCGAGCCTCGATATAGCCTCCATGTGTGCCTCCTCAACCAAGATATTTATTCTCGAAGTAATGGGCCGCCACGCGGGCTGGATCGCCGCTTCAGGGGGCTTGGCCGCAGAAGAAGCTGGTGACCCACCGCATATTATTGTTTTCCCAGAAATCCCTTTTTCCCGAGACGAGTTTATTGCCAAGGTAAATGCCACGGTTAAAAGCAAAGGCTACTGCGTAGTGGTCGCCTCAGAGGGTGCCAAATACACCGACGGCGCGCTGATTTCTGGGTCATTGCACAAAGATGCTTTCGGACACCAGCAGCTCGGCGGTGTCGCCCAGACCCTAGCAAGTATGGTTAAACACAGCCTCGGTCATAAATACCACTATGCCCTAGCCGATTATCTGCAGCGTTCCGCGCGCCATATAGCGTCAAAAACCGATGTGGAGCAGGCCTATGCCGTGGGTGTGGGCGCAGTTGAAAAAGCCCTCGAAGGCAAGGGCGGAATCATGGTGACTATAGAGCGGGGAACGGGTAAAAAATACAGCTGGTCACTGGGTGAAGCACCCCTCAGCAAGGTCGCCAATGTAGAAAAAAAGATGCCCCGTTCATTTATCACCAAAGATGGTTTTGGCATCACCGCGAAAGCCCGCGAGTATTTTCAACCGCTGATTCAGGGCGAGGATTATCCACCTTATAAAAATGGTGTTCCCCAGTATGCCAAGCTGAAAAACATTCTGGTTGAAAAGAAGCTCGAGGAAAGTTTTAAGGGCTAGATTTTAAGAGCTAGATTTTAAGAGCTAGGCTTTAATGATTAGGTTTTATAGCCTAGGATTTAACCGAGTGAAGTTACAAAACTGCGCGCAGCAGCGTCTCACCTTGCATAAACGCGCGCAGATTCTCAACTGTCTGATCCACCAGCCTCTGCCTTGATTGCCGTGCTACCCAAGCACAGTGAGGAGTCACTATCAGGTTGGGAATACTCTCGTTGAGAAGGACATTACCCTCCCGCGGCGGCTCGTTGGTCAGCACGTCAATCCCAGCGCCAGCAATGCTACCTTCCAATAATGCCTGCACAAGAGCCGCTTCTTTGACCATGCCACCGCGAGCCGTATTGATCAAAATTGACGAAGGTTTCATCAAGTCCAATTCGATCTCGCCAATAAGATTGGTGGTCTCGGCAGTCAACGGACAGTGCAGGCTGACAATATCGGCGCGGCCTAAAAATTCACTAAAGCCGATCCGTTGCTGATCTACATATTGGCGCCCCGGCAGTGCCGCATAAATTACCTCGAGCCCAAAAGCCTCCGCCACTTTCGCCACGCCACGACCCAACTCACCGGCGCCGACTATACCCAGCACCTTGCCCTCTAGCTCTTCAACCGGAAAGTCCAGCAGACAAAAAGACCGACTCTCCTGCCAAGTGCCATCCATGGCGACACGCCGATAGTCCGCGAGCTTAGTGGTAAGAGCTAGAATCAGCGCCCAGACATGCTGCACCACCGAACCAGTGCCATATTTCACCGCATTACACACTGCCACCTGATGCTGCGCGGCGACTTGCAGATCCACCGCATTGGTGCCAGTGGCCATAATCGAAATCATTTTTAATCGGGGTGCTTGAGATAGACTGAGCGCAGTAATCGGTGCTTTATTGGTTACTACTATATCGGCATCGGCGATACGCTCAGATACTTCACGGGAAGAGGTTTCAGGATAGATTGTCCAATCCAGCGGCAAGGCGAGGAGGGCACTGAGATCGAGATCCGTGGGGCCGAGACTATCACAATCGAGAAGCACTGCTTTCATGGTCTGTTCGCTATTTTAAGGCTGGGGTGGAAGGCTGATCTTGATGGACTCCATTCTAACTCTGCTGCCCTTTAAGATCACCAGCCTATCCTGTGGAACTAGACCCCCCAAAACTTGCGCATCTCCACATAGAGAAACGAGGCAGTCCAAGTAATCAGCACCAAACCGGTTAAGGATTCAGTGCCAGTGAGGTAGCGAATATCCCCCACCGGGGCAATATCGCCAAAGCCGAGGGTGGTAAAAGTGGTAAAGGAAAAATAGACGCAATCCATCAGGCTGCCGGAAAAGGCACCAGTCAGCTCACCCCAACCAGCACTGTGATGCATCAGGTAATAAGCCACCGCAAACAGCCAGATCTCAATAACATGGGCCACCAACGCACCCAGCACACCGAGCACAATACGAAAGCGATGCCGCATGGTTAGCTTGGGCATCAGATTAGTCAGCTGAAAGAGAATCTCATAGTGAATGACTACCGCAATAGCGACAACAGTACTGACAACTAACACAACTGTGATCATCTGGTTTTATCCCCCTGCCTAAATCTGTTGCAGCAATTGTTTTGGTCTAACTTAACTTTAGACCAGCGTAGCGAGCGGCAGCACAGAGTCTTAAGGACATAGAGCCCTTAATGTTCCCATGTTTAATCTCCTCTGCGCGCTATGATAATAGCCGCCAACATCGCATAATACGCGCCATCTGATGACCACTGCTCTGGGACAATAACAATCATGTCTGCAACGCTGCTTAATCTCTATCAAAAGACAGTTCTGCGCCACCCCCTTGGCGCTCTTTTCGCCGTGCTGGCACTGACTGTGGCCATGGCGCTTGGCCTGCCCAACTTTAAGCTCGACGCCTCTGCGGATTCTCTGACTCTGGAACATGACGATGATCTGAATTATTTCCGCGAAGTGGTGCAGCGCTATGGCAGTGACAACTTCCTGATCGTGACTTTTTCACCAAAAGAAGGTGACCTGTTTGACGAAGAAAACCTTCAGTTGCTGTCGTCCCTGCGTGACGAATTGGCCACTATCGAAGGCGTTGAAAGCATGCTTTCTCTGCTCGATGTGCCGTTACTCTACAGCCCTAAAATAGGCGTTGCCGACCTAAAAAACGAACTCAATACTCTGCTCTCTCCGGGCGTTGATCGACAGCTGGCACGCGAGGAATTTCTCAATAGTCCGATCTATAAAAATCTCATTTTAAGTGCCGACGGCCAGACCACTGGTATGCTGGCAACTCTGGAACTGGATCAGAAATATCTCGATCTGGTGAGCGCTCGGGATGCCCTGCGTCTAATCAAGTCCAATCAAGAACTGACCGCCGAGCAGCAGGTCGAACTGGATCGCGTCAGTCTGGAATTCCTCGACTACCGCACCGCCAAAGCCGCTCAGTCCCATCAGCTGGTCGCCGATGTGCGCAGTCTGATGAATGGCTACCGCGATCGCGCCACCATTTTCCTTGGCGGCCCAGATATGATTACCGCGGATATGGTCGACTTTATCAAAAGTGATTTGGCCACCTTTGGCATTGGTATTTTGATCTTTGTGATTGTCACACTGGCGGTGATTTTCCGTCAGCTGCGCTGGGTGGTCCTGCCCCTCAGCACCTGCGCCATCTGCCTAATTATTATTCTCGGCTTCTTAAGCTGGATCGATTGGCGCCTGACGGTTATCTCATCGAATTTTGTCGCCCTGCTATTGATTATTACCCTGGCCCTAACCATGCACCTGATTGTGCGCTATCGGGAACTGCATCGCAGCCAGCCGGATGCCAGCCAAGAGCAGTTAGTCACGGCCACCGTTACCTCCATGGCCAAGCCCTGCCTCTATACAGTGCTGACAACTATGGTCGCCTTCCTATCTCTGGTGGTGAGTAATATTCGTCCTGTAATCGACTTCGGCTGGATGATGACCATGGGCATTTCACTGGCCCTAGTGATTGCCTTTATTATTATCCCCGCTGGCATGATGCTGCTGGGCAAGGGTAAAAACAGCGGCGGCAACGATAATTCCGCCTCAGTCACTGCGCTGTTTTCCAACTTCACTGAGCGTCATGGCAGCGTGGTTTTACTGATTGCCGCGGGCCTAGGCGTGCTCTCCGTGAGCGGCATTACCCGCTTGGAAGTAGAAAATCGCTTTATCGACTATTTTCGCAGCAACACCGAAATCTATCAGGGTATGGAAATTATCGACGCCTCCCTGGGTGGCACAACGCCGATGGATATTATTTTGCAGGCGCCAACCTTTGCTGAACTGGAGCAGAGTGATGCTTTTGATGCCGAACTAGGTAACAGTGAGTACGGCGATGATGATTACTCTGACGATGCCTTTGGCGACGACGCCTTTGCCAGTGTAGAAGCAGAAACGGACGATTACGGCGATGATCCTTTTGGCGACGATGCTTTCGCTAGCGATGCATTCGGCACAGAGGCCAACAGCAGCGTCAGCAATCAGCTTAAAGACACCTACTGGTTTACCTCAACCGGTCTCGCAGACCTGGCCAAGTTACAAGCCTATATTGAATCCCTCCCAGAAGTGGGCAAGGTCAGCTCGTTGGTTCAAATCTACGATGTAGCCAGCGACCTTAGCGGCCATAAGCTAAATGATTTTGAAATCGCCTTTATGCGCAAAAGCTTTGGGCCTGAAATCTACAATCAGATGGTTGCCCCCTACCTGATCGAAGATATAGACGAAACACGTATCCAGCTCCGCGCCATGGAAACTGAAGGCCTGCTGCGCCGCGCCGAACTGTTAGAAAAGATTCGCGACTACGCTGTCAATGAAGTGGGCATTGCCCCTGAAGATATTCGCTTTACCGGCCTGCTGGTGCTCTACAACAATATGCTCCAGAGTCTTTACAAATCCCAGATCCTGACACTGGGCGCGGTGTTTGTCGGCATTATGCTGATGTTTCTAGTGCTGTTCCGCTCGGCGAAAATCTCCGTGATCGCCATAGTGCCGAACTTCCTGGCTGCGGGTATAGTTTTGGGCGGTATGGGCTGGACCGGGATTCCACTGGATATGATGACCATTACCATCGCCGCCATCACCGTGGGCATTGGCGTCGACCATGCGATTCACTACATCACCAGATTCCAACGTGAATTTAGTGTCGATGGCGACTATGTTGCTGCCATGCACAGGGCTCATGCCAGCATTGGTCTGGCGCTGTTTTACACCGCGATTACCATTATTGTCGGATTCTCGATTCTCGCTCTGTCGAACTTTATTCCCTCGATCTACTTTGGTCTGTTAACCGGTCTGGCAATGACCGCAGCGCTGCTCGGCTCTATGACCCTGCTACCGAAACTGATACTGATTGCCAAACCGCTAGGTGCCGGACGCACTTCTTAAAAATGGACTACTGAAAACCCTATGCCACTTGTCACACTGCAAGACATCTATCTCAGCTATGGTCAGCCGCCACTGATTGACCGTATCAACCTGGTTATCGAGCCCGGAGAACGCATCTGCCTGATCGGCCGTAATGGCGCCGGCAAATCCACTCTGCTAAAAATTCTTACCGGTCAAGTAACTGCCGACGAAGGTGTGCTAAAGCGCGCCGCCGGCGTCAAAATTGCCCAGTTAGAACAGTCGGTTCCCCACGACGCCACTGGCTCTGTATTCGACGTAATTGCCGAAGGTCTCGGAGAAGAGGGCAAGCTCGCCGCCCGCTATCATCATCTGATACTGCAGTTGGGTAATGATCCCAGCGACAGAGTAATGAACGAATTGGAAGAAGTGCAGAGTGAATTGGAGCGGGTCGATGGCTGGGATATTAACCAGCGCGTTGAGTCCATTGTCACCACCATGGAGCTCAATCCCGATGTGGATATCTCCAGCCTCTCTGGAGGTTACAAGCGCCGTGTGTTACTGGCCCGAGCTCTGGTGTGTAAACCCGACCTACTGCTGCTCGATGAGCCAACCAACCACCTGGATATAGACGCCATTCAATGGGTCGAGCAATTTTTGCTGAAGTGGGAGGGGGCGCTGTTATTTATCAGTCACGACCGTCGCTTTATGAACAACCTGGCCACCCGCTTTGTGGAAATTGACCGCGGCCAGCTGGCAGAATTTAACTGTAACTACGCCACCTATATCCAGCGCAAAAAAGACATGCTGGAAACCGAAGATCGCCATAACGCCCTGTTTGATAAGCGCCTCTCCCAAGAAGAAGTGTGGATTCGTCAGGGTATTAAAGCCCGCCGCACCCGCAACGAAGGCCGTGTTCGTGCCCTGGAAGCCCTGCGTGTCGAACACGCCGCCCGCCGCAAGCAGGTGGGTACCGCCAAGATGGATATTCAGCAGGCAGACAAGTCCGGCAAGATTGTCGCCGAAGCTGAAGATATCAGCTTCGCCTTCGATGACGGCAATGCCGTGGTTAAATCCTTCTCCACGCTGATTCAACGGGGCGACAAAGTCGGTCTGATCGGTCGCAATGGCGTCGGCAAAACGACCTTATTAAAGCTGTTACTGGGTCAATTAGAGCCTCAGCAGGGCAATATCAAAACCGGTACCAATCTCAATATTGCCTACTTTGATCAGTATCGCGCAGCTCTAGACGAGTCTAAAACAGTGCAAGACAATGTCTCCGGCGGCAAGGATATGCTCGAAGTTGGCGGAAAATCGCGACACGTTATCAGCTATTTACAGGATTTTCTCTTTAGCCCCGATCGCTGCCGACAGCCGGTCAGCGCCCTCTCCGGTGGAGAGCGCAACCGCCTGCTGTTAGCCAAACTGTTTACTCGGCCCTCCAATATTTTGGTCCTCGATGAGCCCACCAATGATCTGGATATAGATACGCTGGATCTGCTGGAAGAACTGCTGATCGACTACAAAGGCACCGTACTGTTAGTAAGTCACGATCGTTCATTCTTAAACAATGTGGTCACTAGCACCCTAGTCTTTGAAGGCAATGCGGTGATCAAACAGTACATCGGCGGCTACGATGATTGGCTGCGCCAGCGTAAAGCCGAGCAGACTCCTAATCCAGGAAAACCTTCCGCAGCGGCAACTAAAGCATCAAGTAAAACCGATGCCTCGGCAAAGAAGCGCTCCTATAAAGTACAGCGCGAACTGGATCAGCTACCAGCGGATATAGAACGCCTGGAAACTGAAATTGGCGCTATCTCTGAGCAGATGAATCAACCGGACTTCTACCAAGCCGAGCGTTCAGTAACCGCAGCCATTGAAAAAAATCTAGTCACAGTGCAGGAGCAGCTCAATCACTGCTACCAACGCTGGGAAGAATTAGAAGCAGAATAAAGGGCATAACAATTACCGCGTGAGCATAGCGAAAAGCCGCGCGGGACTTTAAAATCAACCAAAACCTTATAAGACATTAGCCATGACTGAACAGCACAAACCCCTAATACTCCTGATTCTCGACGGCTTCGGCTACAGCGATATCAAAACCCACAACGCCATCAGCAACGCCGACGCACCAGTCTGGCAGGCACTGTGGCAAGAGCGCCCCAAGACGTTGATCCATACTTCCGGCATGGAAGTGGGTCTGCCAGAGGGCCAGATGGGTAACTCAGAAGTAGGGCACATGACACTGGGTGCTGGACGGGTGGTCTACCAAAACTTCACCCGCATCAACAAAGCTATAATCGACGGCGACTTCTTCACCAACCCGGTTTATTGCGACGCCATCGACAAAGCTCAGAGCACAGGCAATGCCGTACATATTATGGGCCTGCTCTCACCCGGTGGCGTTCACAGCCACGAAGACCATATCAATGCCATTCTGGAAATGGCCGCCCAGCGCGGTGCTGAAAAAGTCTACCTCCATGCCTTTCTCGACGGCCGCGACTGCCCACCACGTAGCGCCAAACCCTCTCTTGAGAAAACCCAAGCACTGATTGAAAAACTCGGCGTTGGCAAAATCGCTTCAGTCTGTGGTCGTTTTTACGCCCTCGACCGCGACAATCGCTGGGATCGAGTGGCCGAAGCCTACAATCTAGTCACCGCAGGTCGTGCCGACTATAGCGCCACCGATGCCGTCACCGCCCTGAACAACGCCTATGCCCGTGACGAAAACGATGAATTTGTTCATGCCACAACTATTTGTGCCCAAGGCGAAGCGCCAATCACCATGGAAGATGGCGATGCCGTGATCTTTATGAACTTCCGTCCCGATCGCGCTCGTGAGATCGCCCACGCCCTGACCAATAGCGATTTTGATGGCTTCGAACGTGCAGCCACTCCCAAGTTATCGACTTTCGTGCAGACTACCGAATACCAAGACAATATAGATGCTCCCTGCGCCTACCCGCCGATCCCACTTATTAATTCTATGGGCGACTACCTAGCACAGCAGGGCAAGCGTCAGCTCAGAATCGCCGAGACGGAAAAATACGCCCATGTAACCTTCTTTTTCAGTGGTGGCCGCGAGTCACTCTACGATCTTGAAGAACGCATACTGGTGCCCTCGCCGAATATCGCCACCTACGACGACCAGCCAGAAATGAGCGCACCAGAAGTCACCGAAAAACTGGTTGAAGCCATTGGCTCAGGCAAGTTCGACACCATTATTTGCAACTATGCCAACTGCGATCAGGTGGGTCACACCGGTAACTTTGAAGCCTCAATCAAAGCCGTTGAAGCCATCGACCAAAGCCTGGCCCAGGTGATAGCCGCAGCGGAAAAGGTCGGCGGTGAAATCTTGATCACAGCAGACCACGGCAACGTGGAAGAGATGTATGACGACGCCAACCAGCAGCCTCATACTCAACACACCACATTGCCAGTGCCACTGGTTTACGTTGGTAAGCGCTCGCTTAGCTTGGATAGCAATGGTTCTCTTGCCGATATAGCACCGACCATGCTGGCACTAATGGATCTACCACAGCCAGTCGAGATGACTGGTCGCTCGTTAATACGTAACACATAAATGAAAAGCACATAATGAAGAGCACCCTATGAAACTCTCCTCGGCAATCATCAGCACAGCCCTCAGCTGTGCTCTGTTGCTGTTGCCACTTCAGGCAACCGCTGCCGAGGACGACAAAGCCAAATTGGCTGATCTAAAGAACGCCATTAGCACACTGGAAAAACAGCTCAACAAACGTGACAAAGATAAGAACAATTTAGTCGCCGAGCTGAAAAAAAATGAAATCGCCGCCTCTGCCAGCAGCCGTAAAATCCGTCTACTGAACCGCAAAATCAATACCCGCCGCGGAAAGCTGGCTGAGCTCGACAAACAACAGCGCCAGCTAACAATTGATCTCAAAAAACAAAATGCCGCCGTCAGAGAGCAGCTCGCTGCAGCCTACAAAATGGGAGCCCAAGAACCGCTTAAATTGCTCCTCAATCAGGAAGATCCACAACAGCTAGCCCGACTCTTCAAGTATTACAATTACGTGCTCGACGCGCGCAATGAAAAAATCGCCCAATATATGACCGATGTAGAACAGCTCACGGCAGTGCAAGCCGACGTTATCGAAGAAACACGCTTACTGGACAGTGCAAAAGCAGAACTCGAAAAAGATCAGCAGCAACTACTGGCTAGCAACAAACGCCGCCAAACCAACTTAAAACAGCTTAATGCCTCTCTGCAGAGCGACAAATCTAAATTAGATAAACTGCTCAAGCAGCGCAGCGAACTTGAAGAACTGTTAAAAAATGTTCGCAGTGTAGTGAAAAAAATGGCCCAGAAAACGCCGCCAGGGGGCCAGAGTTTCGCCTCACAAAAAGGCCGATTGCGCTGGCCCCTCAAGGGTAAAGTAGCCCACAGCTTCGGCAGTCAACGCAGCGGATCCCTGCGCTGGGATGGCTGGTTGATCGGTGCCAAAATCGGCGAACCAGTCACCGCAGTGCACGATGGCCAAGTGATCTTTTCCAACTACATGCGTGGATTTGGGCTATTAATTATTCTCAATCACGGCGATGGCTACATGAGCCTCTACGCCCACAATGAAGAGCTGCTTAAAGATACAGGGGACTTGGTACTAAGTAACGAAACCATCGCTCGAGCCGGCGATACCGGAGGCCTAGACAAACCCGCCCTATATTTTGAAATACGTAAAAAGGGCCAGCCCGCAGACCCCAAGAAATGGCTCGGGAAACGCTAAATGCAGCAAACTCGCAACTTAGTTACAACTTACTTACAACTAAGCCGCACTCAAGGGTTCAAACCGCTAGAGCAGAATTAAAAACAATAATGGCCCAAGGCGCCATTAGGACAGATAACCTATGTATGTAAAGTATTTCAGCACCACCCTAGCAGCAGCCCTAATCGGCATACTGCTCTTAGCCACAGCCAACGCAGACACCGAACCCCAATCACCAGACGAACAAAGCACCCAAGAAGAGCGCCTGCCCCTTCGCGAACTGCGCCTTTTCACCCAAGTGTTTGAACAGATCCGTCGCGGCTATGTAGAAGAAGTGAAAGACACCGAACTCTTAGAAAACGCCATCGCCGGACTACTACTCGAGCTCGATCCCCACTCCGTCTACTTAAATCAAACTGACTATGAAGAACTCCAGGAAAGCGCCACCGGCGAATACGGTGGCCTGGGTCTGCAGGTAGGCTCCGAGCGTGGCATGATCAAAGTCATAGCCCCCATCGATGGCAGCCCAGCCGCCGAAGCCGGCATCGAAGCCGGAGACTTTATAGTCGAAGTAGACGGCACCCCAGTGCGCGGCATGGCAGTACAAAAAGCCATAGACAAACTGCGCGGCGAAAAAGGTACCAGCATCAAGCTAACCCTATTCCGCGAAGGCGAAGACGGACCCCTGGATATCACCGTCGTCCGCGGCACCATCCAAATCAGTTCAGTACGCAGCCGCATAATTGAACCCGGCTATGGCTATGTCCGCGTCTCACAGTTCCAAGTCAGCTCCGGCAAAGATTTCAAAAAAGAGCTGCTTTCACTCAAAGAAAAACAACCCGCCCTAAAAGGCCTTATCATCGACCTGCGCAACAACCCCGGCGGACTAGTGCCAGCCTCAGTTGAAATCGCCGACGCCGTCCTCGACGGCGGCACAGTGGTCTACACCGAAGGCCGCCTGCCTAGCGCCAATATCAGCCTCGACGCCAAAAGCGGCGACCTCTTGCAGGGCACGCCCATAGTGGTGCTGATAAATGGTGGCAGCGCCTCCGCCTCAGAAATTGTCGCCGGTGCCCTGCAAGATCATCAACGCGCCGCGATTATCGGCACACAAAGCTTTGGTAAAGGCTCAGTGCAAACCGTCATCCCACTGGGGGATGGCCGCGCCGTCAAACTGACTACTGCAAGGTACTTCACGCCCAATGGCCGCTCTATTCAGGCCGAGGGAATTGTGCCGGATATTATTGTTGAGCCCGCGGAGATCCGCCTCTATAAAAAGCGTAAGCAAGTTCGCGAAGCGGATCTTGAAGGGCACCTTGAACAAGCTGAGAGTAAAAACAAAAAAGCCGAAAATCGCGACGAAGAGATCACCGACGATAATCAGCTTTATGAAGCGTTAAATGTTTTGAAAGGATTTCAGCTGCTGGGGAAGAAGGTTTCAAACGAAACTAAAACTCAGGATTAGGCTTAGAGTCAGCCTTAGAATCAGACAATATTGACTTTGCGCTTAGTTGAAAGGGAGCACGAACGCACCCCCTTACTTTGATAAAGCCATAGAACAAAAATCTATGGCTCAACAAATCCCACCTTATGTCTGCTGATGCAAATGCACATCTCTCTGAGGAAAAGGAATGGAAATCCCATTGGCATCCAATGCTTTCTTGGCCGCTTCAGTAAGATCAAAATACACCGGCCAGTAGTCACCGCTTTTAACCCAAGGACGGCAGACAAAGTTGACGCTGCTATCGGCCAACTCAACCACGGCAATAACCGATTCCGGTGTTGCGAGTACACGGTCATCTGCTGCAAGCACATCTTCGAGAACTTTCCGCGCGGCGTCTATATCATCCTGATAACCAATACCAAATACCAGATCCACACGACGGGTGTCGTTGGCGGAGTAGTTGACTATGTTGTCGCCAATAATTCTACCGTTGGGGACTATGACTTTTTTGTTGTCTGGGGTGAACAGGACGGTGGTGAAGATTTGGATGCTTTGAATCACGCCTGAGGTGCCAGCAGTCTCAACGAAATCGCCGACTTTAAAGGGGCGGAATATTAGCAGCAAGACACCGGCGGCAAAATTGGAGAGGGATCCCTGAAGGGCTAAGCCTACGGCGAGACCGGCGGCACCGACTATGGCGACGAAGGAGGCGGTTTGGATGCCCAATTGACCGAGGGCGGCAATACAGACAAAGATCAGCAGGGCGTAATACACTAGACTGCCGGTGAAGTGCCGGATCGCCGGATCTACGGCGTTTTTCTCCATGAGTTTTTCCAGTACTGCCGAGAGTCGTTTGACGACCCATTTACCTATTACAAAGATCACCAGTGCCATAAGCACTTTGACGCCATACTGTATTACTAGGGCCTGAATTAACTCTGCTTTATCTTCCATAAAAATTTTCTCCCTGCCTATTAAAAGGCTATCTGAGGTGCCCTATGGCACATTTGGTTTTTTGATTATTTGGCTTCTATCTCTAATTTATCGACCTTTTGGAAGCCTCGTGGCAGCTTGTGCCCGCGTCGTCCACGCTCGCCGCTGTAGTGCTCGAGGTCTTTGGCCTTCATTACAAGGTAGCGCTTACCTGAGTGAACAACAAGTGAATCGCCATCAGAAATTACGCCGTAATCGATAACAAACTCTTCTCGAGCCTGAATTCGCGAGCCGGGAATATTAATGATCTTGTTGCCTTTACCTTTGGCAAGCTCCGGCAGTTCGGCGATGGGGAAGACTAGCAAGCGCCCTTCATTGGTGACGGCGGCGATCTGTGCGTTGGCATCATTGACCATTTTCGGGGAGAGAATTTTGGCCCCCTTGGGTAGTGAGACCACTGCCTTGCCGGCGCGGTTTTTGGTGTAGAGGTCGCCGATTTTGCCGATAAAGCCATAACCCGCATCAGTGCCCAGAAGGACTTTCTGATCGTCTGCGCCCATGATCACATCGGTGAACAGTGCGCCGGAGGAAACATTGAGTCGTCCGGTGGCAGGTTCTCCTTGGCCTCGTGCTGAGGGTAATGTGTGCCCAGCTAGGGCATAGAAGCGGCCAGCAGAGTCTTGCAGGAAGACATTCTGATTGCTGCGTCCACAGGCGGCGGAGAGAAATTTGTCGCCGGACTTGTAGCTTAGCGTTGTCGGATCTATATCGTGGCCTTTGGCGCCGCGTATCCAGCCTTTATCTGAGAGCACAGCGGTAATAGGTTCCGCGGTGAGCAGATCTTTTTCGTTAAAGGCTTGAGATTCACCTCGCGCCACCAGCGGTGATCGGCGCTCGTCGCCAAATTCTTCTGCGGCGGCTTTGAGTTCTTTTTTGACCAGAGTTTTTAAGCGTGTCTCTGAACCGAGAATCAATTCCAGCTCCGCTTTTTCTTTGGCCAGCTCGTCCTGCTCGGCGCGGATTCTAAACTCTTCAAGGCGGGCTAACTGGCGCAACTTGGTGTCGAGTATATATTCCGCTTGAATATCCGAGAGACCAAAACGTGCCATTAAAGCTGGCTTGGGCTCGTCTTCGGTGCGAATCAGATTAATCACTTCATCGATATTCAAAAATGCGATCAATAAGCCGTCTAAGAGGTGCAGGCGCTTATCGACTTTTTCCAGACGATAGTTAAGACGGCGACGGGTGACGTCGGTGCGGAACAGCAGCCAATCTTTGATAATCTGGCGCAGGTTCATGACGCCAGGTTTGCCATTGATACCAATAATATTTAGGTTAACTCTGTAGCTTCTCTCGAGATCACAGGTTGCAAACAGATGGTCCATCAGGGCGTCGAGATCAACGCGGTTAGAGCGTGGAGTGATCACTAGACGAGTGGGATTTTCATGGTCCGACTCATCCCGCAGGTCTTCCACCATGGGCAACTTTTTGTTGCGCATCTGGGCGGCGATCTGTTCGAGAATCTTGGAGCCTGAAGCCTGGAACGGCAGTGCAGTGACGATAATGTCGCCGTCTTCACGGTGCCAGATGGCGCGCATTTTGATCGAGCCACGGCCGGTCTCATAGACGTTTTGAATATCTTTTTGCGAGGTGATGATTTCGGCGTCGGTTGGATAATCCGGCGCTTTAATAAACTCCATCAACTCAGCAACATCGGCCTTGGGGTTGTCGAGCATATGTAAACACGCACTCACGACTTCGTTGAGGTTGTGCGGGGGGATATCTGTGGCCATGCCAACGGCGATGCCAGTGGTACCGTTGAGCAATACATTGGGCACGCGGGCCGGTAGAATTTCCGGCTCCTCCATGGTGGCATCGAAGTTGGGTCGCCAGTTGGCGGTGCCCTGTCCCAGTTCCGAGAGCAGTGCGTCGGCATATTTGGAGAGCTTGGATTCGGTGTATCGCATGGCGGCAAATGACTTTGAATCATCTGCAGAACCCCAGTTGCCCTGACCGTCCACTAGCGGATAGCGATATGAGAATGGCTGGGCCATAAGCACCATGGCTTCATAGACTGCGCTGTCGCCGTGAGGATGATATTTACCGATTACATCACCGACGGTGCGAGCAGATTTTTTATACTTGGCATTGGCTTTGAGGCCGAGCTCGCTCATGGCGTAGACAATGCGTCGCTGAACCGGCTTTAGACCATCGCCAATATGCGGTAGTGCGCGGTCGAGAATGACGTACATGGAGTAGTCTAGGTAGGCCTGTTCAACATATTCGCTCATGGGTCGGCGTTCCAACCCTTCGCTATTAAAATTGACGATATCGTTCATCGTTTTTCCTATTTATAAAAAATACTTAATTTTTTAAAGATCGGCTATGCCAGCCAGATTGCCTTTGCTTTCGAGCCAGGAGCGACGGTCGGGGGCGCGTTTTTTCGCCAGCAACATGTCCATCATTGAGTCGGTATTATCGTCCATATCCACGGTGAGCTGCACCAGACGGCGGGTGTCTGGATTCATGGTAGTTTCGCGCAGCTGTAATGGGTTCATTTCACCCAGCCCTTTAAAGCGCTGCACATTGACCTTGCCGCGTTTGTTCTCGGCTTCAATGCGGTCGAGGATGCCCTGCTTTTCCGACTCATCCAGAGCGTAATAGACTTCTTTGCCTACATCGATGCGGAACAGTGGCGGCATCGCCACATAGACATGTCCGGCACTGACTAGAGACCGGAAGTGACGCACAAACAATGCGCAGATCAGGGTCGCAATATGCAGTCCATCAGAGTCGGCATCGGCGAGGATGCAGACCTTGTGGTAGCGCAGTTTGTCGAGACTTTCTAAACCTGGATCTATACCCAGAGCCACAGAGATATCATGCACTTCCTGAGAACCGAGAATCTCTTGAGAGTCCACTTCCCAGGTATTTAGGATCTTGCCACGCAGTGGCATAATCGCCTGGTTTTCTCGGTTGCGGGCCTGCTTGGCGGAACCCCCTGCAGAGTCACCCTCAACAAAGAATATTTCACAGCGCTCTGGCTCGCCACTGGAACAGTCGGCCAGTTTGCCCGGCAGTGCTGGACCCTGAGTGATCTTTTTACGCACCACTTTTTTGCTCGCACGCATGCGGCTCTGGGCGCTAAAGATGCAGAGTTCGGCAAGCTTCTCAGCTTCCTCTGTGTGCTGGTTGAGCCACAGGCTAAAGGAGTCTTTGACCACCCCAGAGACAAAGGCCGCGGCCTGTCGCGAGGAGAGTCGATCCTTGGTCTGACCGGAGAACTGGGGATCTTCAAGCTTGGATGAGAGAACAAAACTACAGCGATCCCAGATATCGTCTGGGGTGAGTTTGACCCCTCGGGGTAACAGATTTCTAAATTCACAGAACTCGCGCATGGCATCCAACAGGCCGGTACGCAGACCATTGACGTGGGTGCCACCCTGAGGAGTGGGAATTAGATTAACGTAGCTCTCTTGCACTAGCTCGCCACCGTCAGGCATCCACTGCACAGCCCAATCGGCGGCTTCATTGGCTGCAGAATAGGTGCCGATAAAAGGTGCCGCGGGTAATACATCCCAGCCCGCCAGAGATCCTGACAGATAATCTTGCAGACCATCCTGGTAGTACCACTCTTCGCTCTCGTCAGTATTTTCATCGTAGAAGCTAACGGTTAAGCCGCTGCAGAGTACCGCTTTGGCGCGCAATACATGGCGCAGGCGCAGCAGTGAAAACTTCACCGAATCAAAGTAAATAGGGTTTGGCCAGAAGCGCAGTATAGTGCCTGTATTGCGCTGACCGCAGCTGTCGATCACTTGCAGATCCGTGGTCTTGTCACCGTTGGCAAAGGTGATCTGATGGACACTGCCACCGCGCTTTACCGTCAGTTCAAGCTTGTCCGAGAGGGCGTTGACCACGGAGACGCCAACTCCGTGGAGACCACCGGAGAACTGGTAGTTTTTATTCGAGAACTTGCCACCGGAGTGGAGGGTCGAGAGAATCACCTCAACCCCGGGTATGCCCTGTTCGGGGTGAATATCAACGGGCATACCACGACCATCATCACAGACCGACAGAGAGCCATCTTTATGCAGGGTCACATCAATGCGGCTCGCATGTCCCGCCAGAGCTTCATCGACACTATTATCTATGACCTCTTGGGCCAGGTGATTGGGACGGCTGGTGTCGGTGTACATGCCAGGGCGCTTGCGCACCGGGTCTAGTCCGGTGAGGACTTCAATATCTTCTGCGTTATATGTGCTCATACGCCCTACAGGTCAGGTTGTCATTGTGGGTTGCTCGGAACCGTCGACAGTAAAAATTGGTGAATGGTTTCCAAGTGTCGATGATAATCAATAAAGCTGTGATCACCACCGGATTCAAGAATTATTTTGCAGCCTTGGTAGCGCTGCTCGGCATCACGATAATCAAGCACTTCGTCACCGCTTTGCAATAGCACCAGGTAATTATTTTTATTTTTTATCGCCGCCGGGTCCCAGCGCTGGTATTCATCTATGTGATGCTCTTCGAAGAGCCAGGTTTCACCGCTGTGATAGTTGCTATTTTCACCGAGCCATTTGTCTAGGCCGCGATCTGGGCTGACCGCTGGATTGATCAATACGGCGCCAAGCTCAGCATAACGCTCTACCAAACAGCTGGCGAAAAAACCGCCCATGGAGCTGCCGATAACAAATACCGGCTCTGGCAGACGAGCTTCGACTATCTCGCATAACTGCGCCATGGCCTGATCAGCATAAGGTGGCAGCGAGGGACAAATAAACTCTATTTCAGGGGCATTTTGCCCGAACCACTGCTGGGTCTGCTGGGCCTTCGCAGACTCTGGCGAACTATTAAACCCATGTAAATAAAGCAGTGTTGGCATTGACGGTAATCTATTTTTTGAAAGGCGATATTTTGGCAGGCAATAGTATAGCCAAAGCTGTGGCTTTAGGGTCGATTGATTGCATGAAAAATAAAGCGTTGCTGTTTGAGGAGTTGACTAATAACCGGCGCAGCTGCGATCGCACTGCTGGGCAAAATCCTTGAGAAATTCGACCCCGGTATCCAGGCTGCCGTCGTCGTGTAAGTCCAGCCAGCGATAGCCTGGAGGTTTGTCTGCGAGACCAAAGTCATGGCTGTGCTGCTCGAATTGAACACAGCTTGAAGGTGTTGAGTAAACTGGGATCTCTCCCCAAAGACTGTCGTGGTGCTGATGCACATGGCCAGTGACCACAGCCTTGACCTGACCATGGGCCACAAGCAGGCTGTAGAGACGCTGATGGTTATCGATCTGTTGCTGGTCCAGCCAAGTTGAATTCACCAGCACCGGTGAGTGATGTACCGCCACTAAGACAAACTTGTCAGCCAGCTGCTTAAGACTCTGCTCGGCAAAGCGAAGCTCTGCTTCAGAGAAGTGGCCGCCGGGCTGACCGACTTTGGAACTATCTAATAACAACAAGCCCCAAGCACCAGCTTCATAAACACGCACTCGCGGGAAACCACTTAGATTGGCCTCCATAGTCTCGAGGTCGTCGTGATTGCCGGGCAACCAAAGTGCCTGACGTTGCTTTTCGGTGAGGGTTTTATTTAACAGCTGGTAGGCACCGGCCTGATAATCGCTGGCTAGGTCACCAGTAAGCAGTAGTAAGCTGTCTGCTCGGCCCTGATCTTCCGAGGCTTGCAGTGTCGCGTTAAAACTCTCGAAGGTGGTAACACCGCCAAGGGTTTCCTGCTCATTTGCACCCAGGTGCAGATCCGTGATTTGGGTTATATGCACTGTACTCATGGAATCTCTCGCACTGCCTTGCTGTCATTTTTGCAATTAAAGGGTCACTTTTACTTTGCTCATACCATGACTCAGGCCATGGGCTAAAAGGTCACTTAAAAACATGTTCCACTGCCATTTTTCATCCGGCGCCTGCATTGATGATTTTTCTGCCAGCTCCCAAGGGATAGTTCTGTCGCTGCACCATTCCACCACTTCAGCCATCTTCGCGTCGTGATAGATACGCACCTTAATCTGAATCTCCGGCAACCACTCCGGCCTTGCACTTTTGGCAGCGATACTTAAAAGCTGTGTGTAGGGCGTGATCTCATCGGTACGAATATGCATGCCACTGTTCGACTCATGGGTGAAATCAACATTAATAGCTTTCCCCAGCTGCGCTGGTCCCGGCATCAGTCGTAGCAGGCGCACGTAGTTTAGCTCACACTCGCCGTGCAGGCGCTGAAGATTGTGTCGTTGGCGTCGGCGTTCAGATACTGACAAAGTCGTTACTCGCTGGTCGTGATGTAGTTAGCTTTTTTACTTCAGCGGTTCTTATTAGGCTGATATTCAAGACTCAAGTCTCAACCGCTGGTGGTTTAATTGTAGCCAAAACAACGCGACTGACATGGCAGCGCTGTTGAGGAGGCCCTGTGAAAACGCGTCCATGGTCTCATCGTAGGACCAAACTTTCAGCAGAATATCTTCGCTCTCGCCATCTACGCCAAAAATTCCGCCGCGCTCACTGAGATCCGCAAGACCACAGAAGAGATGCATTTTCTCATCCGTGCCCCCAGCGCTGACCAGATAGTCGCAGATCGGCAGCAGTTTTTCCACTTCGATACCGCTTTCTTCCTGCAACTCCCTTACAGCAACTTGCTCAGGGGTCTCCCCCGACTCGATCATGCCGGCGATCACTTCATACTGCCAAGGCCCGCGGGCTTCATTTAATGCGCCTGGTCGAAACTGTTCGATAAGGCCAACCAGATGATTGCCAGGATCGTACAACAGCACGCCCGCCGCATCACCGCGTTGAAATAGCTCGCGGCGCAGAGGCTTGCTCCAGCCACCGCCGAACAGCCTGTGCTCGACAATCATTCGGGTCATTTTAAAGAAGCCCTGAAATACTATCTCGGTCGATTTTAGTCGATAATCCGAAGCGCCAAAGCGGTGTTTTTTGTCCATAGTCTTGGGATCACTCTTTAGTTATGCCTAGTATTTTTAGCTGGCGACTATTTTTACGTTTGATCTTAATCTATTTGATCATTTAAAACGTCTAACCTTGGATTTCTCGCGACACACCAGGTTCGCAACACCCACTAAATTGGTCTCTGATCAATAAAGACAGAGTATGCCTTCCGAGCAAACCTGCTAAACTGAACCCGTCTAAATGGAGGTCCTATGCACAACGTTAAAAAACATTTTTTGATTGCTGCTGTCGCGTTTTTAGCCCCACAGCTGGCTATCTCTGATTCGCTTGTCGATATCTATGAAAGTGCCCTGGAAAACGATCCCGTTTTGAGAGCTGCACGAGCTACTTTTAATGCCGATCGCGAAGGCAAAAATATCAGTCGTGCTGCGTTGCTGCCGCAACTCTCGGTTTCAGGAAAGTACGAAGAGACTGATACAAACGAAGACTCACGCACCATTTTTAATATTGACGGCCAGGTTTTGCCCTCTGTTAACCAGGGTAATATTGATAGTAGCGGTAGCTCTTACAATGTGTCGCTGAGCCAAGCTATTTTTGATATGCCTTCTTGGTATCGCTTTCAAGGCAGTAAGTCCCTGAGCGAAAGTGCTCGAGCACAGTTTGCCGCCGATCAACAGGATCTGATTATTCGCGTCAGCGATGCCTACTTTAATGTGCTGCGCGCCTACGACAATATGCAGACACGCAATGCTGAAGAGCGAGCTATTCAACGCCAGCTGGAGCAGACCCGCGAGCGCTTTGAAGTGGGCCTGTTGCCGGTTACTGATGTACATGAAGCTCAGGCAGTCTATGATGACGCCGTGGTTAATAGTCTCGAAGCACAGGGCGCCTTGAATATCGCTTTTGAACAGTTGCAAGTACTGACCGGAGAAGAGCACAGCGTGCTTGCCGGACTGGCAGAAAAGTTTGTTGCCACAAACCCCCAGCCTCTAAGCAACAGCGAGTGGGTTGATTTTGCGATTGGTAATAATTATCCGCTCAAGGTCGCTAAACTAGGCAAAGACGCTGCCTATAACAATGCTAAGGCAGCCACTGCAGCGCGCTTACCGAAGGTGACTGGTAGCGCTAGATACTTTGACTCAGACGCTGATGGCAGCAGATACAACCTACCCTTTGAAAATCAACAAGATGGCAACAGCTTCGCTATTTCGGTAACCATGCCAATCTGGCTGGGCGGTTCACTGGACGCTCAGCGTCGACAGGCCAAGCAGCGGTCTATTGCCTCTGATGAAGGCTATATTGCCACTAAACGCAATACGGTTCAGGCGACTCGCTCTCTGCATCAGCTGGTACTGACCAACACCGCACGGGTTAAAGCCCGCTCTCAGTCGATCATTTCAGCGGACAGTGCTCTGCAGGCAACTCAGGCCGGCTATGAAGTGGGCACTAGAAATATCGTTGATGTGTTAGTGGCTCAGCGCACGGTTTTTCAGGCGCGTCGAAACTTTGCCAATGCTCGTTATGACTACATTTTATCGATGATGAGTTTAAAAGAGGTCGCCGGCCAGCTATCTCCGGATGATATCTATGAGCTCAATGCCTGGCTTGATCCGCAGCTGGTGATTAACAAGTCTGCTAATCAGTAGCTGAACAGCCTTTTTTATTGACTAAAACTAACTATCGGCTCGGGCTGTTTGCTGGCTCAAGC